>Ga0307509_10001155_pt1 | contig 45121 bp, 42 predicted proteins | sample 10_EM_MG_FD_202245 | JGI IMG/M metagenome (GOLD analysis project Ga0307509, IMG submission 202245) | Populus trichocarpa ectomycorrhiza microbial communities from riparian zone in the Pacific Northwest, United States - 10_EM | ecosystem: Host-associated > Plants > Roots > Unclassified | place... | reverse complement strand
AATGTCCTGACGTTTGTGAACACAACTGCTATTGCATACCGCCAAAATTCAGCTTTTTTGCCCTGATCTTGGCATCATGCAATAGCAGTTGTGTTCACAAACGTCAGGACATTACGAGTACTGAGTAATTTCCCTGTACCACCGGATTCCCCCAGATATTGGCGCTGTGACCATCTGACATCTTGATATTAGATTTTGTTACAAACTTATGATGCATTCCCATATCTCATTATTACAAATACCGCTTACAACAGACCCACAAACACTCCCTCTTCCCTCTTCCCTCTTCCCTATCCTTTCCTTATACCATCACTGTTCCTCTTCAAATACCACTGGTAGGCGTTCTTGCTGTGTTCTTGCGTTTCCGCGTTGGGGCACGGCGCTCACCCCTGCCATGGGCCTGGGGCCTCTCTCGGGCCCAACGCTGAAGAAAGTCCTTGGTCTCATCCACGCTCTTTCCATGCCGCTTCTTATAGTGGACTCTAAAATTATCAACCCTCGTAAACCTCGCCGTAAACTTGCAGCCAGGCATTGGACAAGCCGGTCCTCCTGGCTCACTATGCCTCCTTGTCGCCTTGAGGTGTCGTTCCAAGTCCTGGTGGCGTTTACAGCTTTTTCCGCAGGTGTGGCATGTGAATGGGAGGCCCTGGCTTGGGTGACCAACTCCGGCACCAGGACCCTCACTGTCGTCACCCGCCGGCACGGCTAGGAAGGGGGGGAGGGGGGGCGCGGAGTATAAGATCGTCGGAGTAATCCAGCCATAAGCCACTCGGACTGAACCTGAGTAACTGTCAGACAAATCATAGATGGTTAGTTCGTTCTCACTGGGTCAAGTATCTGGGAAGAGGCGGGAGATGGGAGCCTGTGTACTTACTCGCCGCTCGAGAAATATGGGGGATGGATGTTGCCCGAATCCGCAGTACAAGTCCCCCTCATGTGCGGACAGAACACAGGGGGATCGTGGGGCTGAGTTTCCATTGCCAAGGACACTAAATCGTGTTCGCTCCGCACATGCGGGGGACTTGTATATAGCCATGGCCAGCTACTACCAGTGGTTGAGTCGGTGGCGCCTGTGGCGGCTTGGGTGGGCGAGTTGCTTCGGTGGGAGGATGGGGCAGGACTGGGGGTGGCAGTGGTCCGCTGCTCCGGGGACGCTGCAGAAGACATATCGGCCAAGTAGAGTACTGTAGATTTGATATTGGTATTCCGAGGAACTATCGGATCAGAGGATAGGTAGATGGTTGAGCACTATTAGGAGTTGTCCGAGCATATTCCTTTATATAATATCCTCATCATACCGTACGAGTACTCGCTCGTCTTTGCAGAGAGTACCTCCGCCAACCGATATTTTGCTAGAGCTCTCACCAAATATTCTGCTCACAGAAGTGTTCTTGGCAAAAGATGGCTGAGTAGAATTCCAGAGATATCAAAGGTGTGTTACTCGTGGCAAGGTTGCGCAGCAACCTTGGCACGAGCATAGCCCTTCGTGTTACAGTACCAGCCAGGTGCCAGAACTTTCCAAACACGGCTATATTCCCAGCGTCGGCAGTATGGCTCATAGGTGTTTCCTTTGGGACTACCGCAAGTTTGGAGTAACGTATGCTCGGAAAATAACGCCCCAGTGAAATTAAGCACGAGAAGAAAACTCAAGCCGTGAATATATTAAAATTCCCCACCCCAATACCACTACACCCCCACCCTCAGCGTCCCATTATCCTAAACACCTAAAGAGAGATCCACGGATACTTACTCCTTCATCCTCATTCCCCCTTACTCCATCACTGCCACTCTCCACCACAGTCTTTCTTGCTATACCGGCACTCTCGCATTTCCACATTCTAGCACGAGGCTCACCCGAGCCGAGGAGCTAGAGCATTTATGAGCCTCCAATCTCTAATAACGCTATCCGCCTCAGCACCACTCTTTCCATGCCGCCTCATATAATGAGACTTGAAATTATCGACCCTCGTAAATCTCTGGGCATGCCGGCAGCTGGGCTCCGGACAAGCCGGTCCTCTCGGAGGACTATTATGCCTCCTCGACGTCATTAGGTGGTGCTCCAAGTTTGTCCGGCGCTGGAATCTCTGCCCACAGACGCATACAACACGACCCGGGCGTGAGAGACGGGCTTCAGAATCCTGATCCCCATTGGGATGCGTGGGCTGGTTGGGGTAGGGTTCCTCGCGGGGGCCAATGGCCGGTGGCTGGTGTTGTCTAGCGGAAGATCGGGGGAAATTGGGATTAGGGAGGGGTAAGTCGCTTTGGTAGGGGAATGGGGCGGGGCTGGGGGCGGCAGCAGTGAATTGGCCTGGGGAGGCTGCTTGTGGCATACTGGTCAAGCAAGTGTAGTACGAGCTTTCCCAGGGACTGTCAGGCCAACTTTAGATGGTTAGTACAAGTACCCCGGAAGAAACAGGAGATAGGAGCTTGTGCCCTCACCTGCGATGTTGCGTAGGTCCGGGATCGGTACTGTTTAAACCCATAGGTTGGAAGTAGTCGGCGTGGTAGCGACTATACGAGTCTAGAGTGCCGGGTTCAGAGTACGGCCCCAAATTTCTCTCGGTCATTGCGCTGAGTCACAGTCGCCTGTCAGAGATGGTTGTTTCTCGGAGGATTTCATCGATCTTGATTCTAACTACCGGCAGTCCGAGTCTGAGTACCGTAAAAACCGGAATACCTAGAATGTTTTACTGAGGGGTCGCCTGTGGGAATACAAAATAGTTACTCGAAGAAGTTAGAACAAGGGTTAGGGTTGTGCTGCCCACCAATGCAAGAGGTGTTCAATTCACAATCCCGATACGAGCAACTTATTTGTTACATTGAAGATTTGGGACTGGTCACAAAAACAGCGAGGCCGCGGATTGGTACTTAATAATCTGGAACAATACTATTTGTTCTGGGGATGGGGAGGGGGTTAGTACACTTTTTTACAGTTGAATGGTTTGGAATCTTTTATGGTGCCGTAGAAACTGCAATAATTGGACCTCGCGCTAAGAGGTCAAATTAAGGTGTGTGGAAAGTAATCATCCTGAATGACTTGAGACAAAAGCTTAAATTGATGACTCTCAGCCAAGACTCATCGTTCCTGGTGGGGGGGAAACACCCGATGTGAGAGGATATAAACTTTGTATATCTAACTACACATACCAGTAAGATGAATCGGAAAACTGGGGGAAGCGAGATGTATCTGGGAATAAAGTGAAACGAAGGGTGAGGGAAAAAAACCGTTCGTGATAGCTTGCACTTTTACCGGCGCGGGATCTATAGGTACTTACACAATAATAAAATCCTATCGACAATAAAATAAAGGAAGTATGATATCATACGGGGAAAAGCTCCCAATTTACTGAGCTACCGCGGAAGCCTTTCGCTTACCTGATAAACGTTTTGCCAACTCCCGAATCCCCGCAGCAAAATAATGACCCACTATCAGATCCACCATCGCACCAACTTCTAAATTCCTCAGTTTTTAGAAAACATTCTCCCACATTGTCTGCCCGCCTGTCCTGAACTTCCTTATGCTGTATTCGAGGATCTAGTGGAGATAACCAGGCCAGAATTCGTGGCCGCTCATCGGCCACAGTAATGTAATTTAGACCATTAACAGAGTTGGTATCATTACAGAGATATTGAGACATGTCCCGGGTTTTACGGATTAGGATATTGTGGAGGGTGGGTTTTGGAATGACTGTCTTGCAGTGTGGAGTTCTGGATAGGAATACAGAGGGGCTTTGCCGCAAACTCTCAGCCTTGTGGGTGAACGTATGGAACCAGCATCACACCACGCCCCATTGGGGGGGAATAGCGGCCTTGTCCGGAATTCGCACATTAAAGTGCACAACGCTCCGGGTGATCAGTGGCAGTACCGGGTATGGACGGGGCTCCCTCGGTATCTAGGTAGCCAGCGCTCTCCGTTGTTCGCATTTTTTGCGAGGACCGCGCCCCCACCTTTGTGCGCCGCCCCCTACGAGTATTTTCCTATGGCTTGGAAGTGTTGGTGGGGCTATGTATGGACTTTCCGAACGACTTTGGAAGCATTCACCACGGCTAATTGGTTGTATGGGGGCTACCGGTATGTTGAAGAGGGCCCGAACCGGTGTAAACCTTAGCTGTCCGGCATATCGCCAGCACGCTCAGAAAATTCCGGTACTGCAGTCTACCTAAGAACTCCGAGAGCCATTACCATAAAAAATCGGAACAGTTAGTAATCACGCTGAGACATCCAGAATTCCCCTGTAAATTACAGGGAGAAAACACTGCGGGGAGATCCTCTTTGAGAAATAAAAATATTCCCAGAACAAGAGACCTTCCTCGTTCCAAGGTTGCGGCGAGCGGCTGTGACCTTGGCACGAGTACAAGGCGGGGCAATGCAAACTTCCTAGCCAGATTCTCCATCATTCCAGTTGTTACAGCAGCCGTGCTATTGCTGTGCTATTGCTGAGTCGGCGTATTCTACATCTTGGATAGTAAGGCCGCTAGTCATCAACAAGTTCGAGTATTCAGTTCAGAAACGGGGTTGGACTGGTAGTGCATAAGCTGCCAAGGGGGTTGAGAGCCCTTCTTGTGGCTCTCAGAGGATCGATAGGATAATACTTGCATTATTCCCAGAAACCAAAAAGCTCTTTAATATTATCTCATCTTCCTTGGGACCCCTTATGACACAGAATTAGTTTAGTTAATCCATGCGAGGACACCTGTTTTCGCGGGTGTCTCTCCGAGCTCTAGCTTTGAGGGGCGCAGACTACGACACCCTCCTAAATGCTAGCATTGCTGTTGGCCCAAACCAGGCTCGGGACCTGGAAGCAGCAGAAGCGGAGAAACAACCATCTTTGTCCTCTACCAACAGCAAATCGCATATCACCCTACATACAACCCATCTCACAGCCACCTCCCTGTACCATACCTAGAACAGAAAAAACACCTTGCACCTCTGTATTTAGTGCAGACATTTCTGCACCCCCCGCGCTCCTTGCGCCGACAGAGTGCGATGGCTTACACCGCCATACCCCCCAAAACTAAACCGCAATCGCAGCACAAGGTATTCCTTCATAGCGACGAACCCAAGACATCCATAGATAGACTAAACTTACTAAAACATGGTAAGGAAGATCTAGCTTTCCTATAATCATTAGCATATTGCTGGCGTACGTGCGTACCACTACGCCTCATTGGGAATCATCTGGTGCGGTCCTCATATCCTGTGAGGTTCTGTAGAGCCGTCATGGATAGTCACTCGGATGCCCTTATTTCTCCACCCTTGAGCATACATAAGCAGGGGGTAGTGGGGGCTCTGATAGACATGAAGCTCTATTATACGAGACTTGTGTGACGCCGCTAACGAGTCTCTGCTTTCCAGCGAGAGGACAATTTCATCGAGAAGCCATTGTCACAGCGCCGGTATGCCAGGTATGGTTTCGCAGGGTTCAGACCATCACGGCTAATGCCGTATCTGAGGCGGGAGGAGCCAGCTGATACTATAACCTTTAAGTTTACTTTAACGACCGAATAGATGGTTCAACTGAAACCAACCAACCAACCCCGCAAATTACACCATCACCCGACAAAATGTCCTCCCCCGACTTCCCCAACGAATTAATTCTCCAGATAGCAAAAGATCTCAGCTAGTGTGACGTCCTGTGCCTTCAAAAGCCTACTCGGTTTCCAAGGCCGCTCTCTTCTATACAGCTTTAGACAGGGTAGCTGAGGATCCTATAATATAGTACCCGCGGGCACTTTTCTTGGCACACGAGATGAGTGCAACCCCCGCCGTCCACCAAATCCTCACAATACTCTCCAAAACCGCAAGAGGCTACAGCAATCTAGGTACACATCATACTCCTCCGAGCCGTCCTGGCCCCGAACATGCAAATCGTAGCAGCCCTGCCGAACGGCGGCGCCGGCACTTCCACGCAGTGCATGCCCTTACATTCCGCTGCTTTGAGAGCGGCCGTGCTGCTTGTCAATCGGCCGGACCTAGGCGTGAACGTGGGCGACCTGCATGTGTACTGTGTGCCATCGAATCCTGACAGCTTCCAGTACAGCGCGCCACTGATCGGGCCCGTTCGCCACGGATAGGATGAGGTCGCCAGGCCATTGCTGGCGCATCCGCGCCTGGATGTCTGGACAATGGGGATGCACCGTTGCATGTTGCGGCGGCCGACGGGGGGTATTCCGGCTGCGATGAGGCGATGCGGACATTACCGAGCCGTCCCCGGTACTAGAGTTAGAAGTCACCCATTGAGCGAGATTCTGAGATTGCATAGGGATGAGTCGGGAGTAGTTGGCGTGGTAGCGACTATACGAGTCTAGAGTGCCGGGTTCAAAGTACTGCCCCAAATTTCTCTCGGTCATTGCGCTGAGTCACAGTCGCCTGTCAGAGATGGTTGTTTCTCGGAGGGTTTCGTCGATCTTGATGCCAACTACCGGCAGTCCGAATCCGAGTACCGTAAAAACCGGAATGCCCAGAATGTTTTACTGAGGGGTCGCCTATGGTAATACAAAATAGTTACTCGAACAAGTTAGAACAAGGGTTAGGGTTGTGCTGCCCTCCAACGCAAGAGGCGTTCAATTCACAATCCCGATACACTCAACTTATTTGTTACATTGAAGATTTGGGACTGGTCACAAAAACAGCACGGGTGCAGAATGGCACTTAATAATCCGGAACAATACTTGTACTGTGCTATCTGTTCTAGGATGACATCTTCTACAGTTGAATGGTTTGGAATCTTTTATGGTATCATATCATATCGTAGAAACTAGAATAATTGGACCTCGCGCTAAGAGGTCAAATTAAGGTGGGGCGTATGGAAAGTAAGCTTAATCATCCTGAATGAATCGCCACATGAGACAAAAGCTTAAATTGATGACTCTCAGCCAAGACTCATCGTTCCTGATGGGGGGGGAACATTCAATGTGAAAGGATATAAACTTTGTATCATACATCTAACTATATAAAATTAAAGCCAGATTTCTGCCACAAATTTTTGTGCCCTGAATTTTGCTGAAAAGACCATACAGCCATGCCTCCAAAAGCCGACGGAAGAACCAAAGTCTACCCAGCCCTTGAGCCACTTTCAACAAATTGTTTCTATGCTGGCATAAGACGAAAGCCAGGCGTAAAGAGGAAAGCATTAGCTGATTGATTGAGAAGTCCACCAACAGCATCGAGAATCCGTATTGTGCGTGCGCTGCCAGCTAAAGTGAGGGACTGAGTAGAGTATCTGGAACTAAAGTGGGGCGAAGGGTGAGGGAAAAAAACCGTTCGTGATAGCTTGCACTTTTACCGACGCGGTATCTACAGGTGCTTGCACAATAATAAAATCCTATCGACAATAAATAAAGGAAGTACGGGGGAAAGCTCCCAATTTACTGAGCTACCACGGAAGCCGGCATGTACACTTGCTCACCTCCCCTGCTGGCCACTCGCCCCAGCACTGTGCTCCCCTACTTACCGTCTATCCTATCCCTAGCGTGGTAGAGAAAGACACGTCCACTGGGTGGTCAAGAGTAAAGTCACCATCACGATATATCACTAGTCGTATTTAAGGTTTGAAATATTGAAGATGGAATGATTGAACTGTATCCTGAGACTTCAAGAGAGCGAGAGAGATTGAAGCGGAGAAGTGAGGCTAAGAGGACCAGAGATGCACACTATTTATGCCATGAGAGCCAACGATACTGAAGATAGGAGAAAATGGGTGAGAAAAGAATTGCATATTCGATCAATTGATCAAGTAATGAGATGGGAGGGAGAGCAAGCCAGGTATCTTGAACTTGGACAGCTTTAAACAGAGATAGAAGGATAGAGATAGGCTCTGCCCTAACTTACCCCAAGATGTAGAAAGTACATATCATACTAGAAAAAAAGTACTATTCCAGCATGAACTGTTGGATATATTTTCTTCCGTTCCCCATAAACAATATCCCCGTCCCACACACGCCCTCCTAAATCATTCCTTTATGTTGGACCACATTCCTTTAGGTAGCGGGGCAGTTTTAGTTGGGTCTAGGATATTCTGTGGCTACTTTGTATAAGTGAGATAAATTTATCTTTATACTCTTCAGGTTCTCTTCACCCCTTTCCCTGTCAATACGACACCCTCCGGAGATATCGCTTATTCCCGAGATGGCGAATCGCAAGATTTTTTACCGTATTCCTAGTGCCAGCCATGTGACTCAAATAGATATATTTCCTTTGGGATTGTAGCGCAAGCCTGAAGTACGCTCAGATAATAACGCCCCAGTGAAATTAAGCACAAGAGAAAACTCAAGCCATGAATATATTAAAGTTTTCCACCCCAGTACCACCACACCCCCATCCTTAGCACCCTATTGTTCCAAACCTCCTAAAAAGAGATCTACAAATTCTGGCACCCTCCTCTATTCTCCCCTTACTCCACCACTGCCCCTCTCAAGCACCAAAGTCCTTCTTGGTGTACCGGTGCTTCCGTATTTCCACATTCTAGCACGACACTCACCCGTGATAAGGAGGTAAAGCGTGAGAGCTCCAAGCTTGAATAAAGCTATCCGCCTCAGCACCGCTCTTTCCATGCTTCTTCCTATAATGAGCCTTAAAATTATCGATCCTCGTAAATTTCCTAGTATACCGGCAGCCGGGCTCTGGGCAAGCCGGTCCTCCCGGAGTATTATGCATACACGACGTCCTTAGGTGTCGCCTAAAGTCTGTCAGGCGCAGAATTCTCTGCCCGCAGGTACATACATTACCTTGCGGGCTTGGGTGACGGGCTCCAGAATCCTGATCCCCATTGTTATGTGTGGGCTGGTTGGGGTAAAGTTCCCCACCTTGGGGACCAATGGCCGGCGGCTGGTGCTGTCTAGCCGAAGATCGGGGGGAATTGAGATTAGGATGAGTGCGGCTGCTACTTTGGTTGGTGCTGTGCCTGGTGGCTTGGGTGGGCGGGTCGCCTTGGCAGGGGAGTAGGGCAGGACTGGGGGTGGCAGCAGTTAATTGTCCCGGGGAGGCTGCTTGTGGCATACTAGCCAAGTGGGTGTAGTACGAGCTGTCCGAGGGACTATCAGGCCAATTTCAAATGGTTAGTCACTGCTACCAGTATGAGTATTTTGGAAGACAGTGAATTGGAGCCTATGCCCTTACCTGCGATTCTGTGTAGGTCCGGGATCGATATCGTCCAAACCCATGGGGATGAATTGGAAATCGCTAGTATGGTAGCTACCATAGGGGTCTAGGGTGCTGTGTTCGGAATACAGTCCAAAATTGCTCTCGGTCATTGCGTTGAGTCTCAGTTGCCTACCAAGGATCGTTGTTTCTCGTAGGATTTCATCGATCTTGATGGCAACTAGTCCGAGTCTGGAGATGAATCTGTCAGAGGATAACTCTATGGATTTCCCATTGCGGCTGATACGTACACGTTAGGCATAGTTTGGGGAATTCGATTTAGAATATCTGCTTTCAGGATACCATCCATCGCGTCGGGAGCTGGATCCTCATCTAGTCTGGCACAGAGATAACTAATGACATCACCCTTGGTAGAAGTTTTGGACACAATTGTGAGTGCTCCATCAAATTGCGTTTTAATCTCACTCTGAATATCGGGTTTTCCGGTCAGGAACAGTCGAGTCCCCAGCGATTTCTTAAGGATTTCTCTTAGTGAATTGAGAAGCTTGAGTCGATTCCTGACCCTGCATTGATCGAGACCGTCGATACATATAACGGTGCGCTGTGAGGATATGATATTCTGAAGAAGCTTCTCTATTTGAGAGAATCGCAGTTCCCGGCCACCAATGGCCATCTTCTCGTCCCGGAAAAAGTCAATAACCTCTTTTGGAATCTGGTCTAGTCCATTGACAAGCTGCTTCAACAAGGAGCCCAGGACATCAGTCGGGGACTGCTCCCCTTGAGAGGCGTGGTCGAGGTAGAAGCAGACAACAACAGTGCTTTGTCTTCTTGCCTGATCGCAAAGTTTATCAATTACTAGGGAACTAACGTTGCGGTTTGTAAGCGTGCCTATTTCACCCCCCTCCGAGGTTGTTTCTCTTACCTGATAAATGTTTTACCGACACCTGAATGCGCGCAGCAAAACAATACCGCGCTGTCAAATCCACAGTTCCCACTACCATCGCACCAGCTCCGGAATTCCTCAGTTTCCAGAAACCAGTGTCCCACGTTGTCTACCCGCATTGCCTGAACTTTCTTATGCTGTATTCGAGGGTCTAGTGGGGATAACCAGGCTAGAATTTGTGAACGCTCATAGGCTATAGTAATGTAATCCTGACCACTAGAAGAGTTGATATTGTTATAGAGATATCGAGACATGTCCTATATTTTGTGGATTAGGATAGTATGGAGGATGGGTTTTAGAATGGGTGACTCGCAGCGAGGAGTCCTGGATGGGAAAGCAGAGGGGTTTTATAATGAATTCTCAGCATTGTGGGTGAACGTATGGAACCAGCATCCCACGAGAGGCAAGCAGCCGCCCCATCGGCGGGGAGAACTATGAAGCATGTTTTTGGGCCAGCCTTACTCGGAATTTGCACATTGAAGTGCACAAATGCCCCAGGGATCAGTGGCAGTACCGGTATCGGGGGCAGCATAATCTGGTGAGAGACGGCAGGCGCTAGTACGTTGAATTAAAGACGTGGCTTGAGTGGACTCACGATTTCGTCAAGGAGAGAGCTTGGGAAGGTTTAGTCCTGGCCATAAAGGGTTAGGATATGGGGTTTTACTGCGATTTTGGGACAAAACAAGGAAAAAAATCTAATTTGAACGTACTAGCGCCTGCCCAAGGATAACAACTATTAGCAAGGGAGTGTGTGAGGATGGGTGAACAAGAAAATTGTGAGCAAGTGTGTGGGCTTGGGATGTGTGGGTGAGGGTGATGGGAAATTGTGCGAGGGGGATCTTGGGTTAGTTTAATGTGAGCATGCGTCTCTCGCAAGATTATGCCACACCCGATACCGATATACGGCACTAGATAGCCCCCCTAGTAACCGTACCAAGGTTCCTGCCGGTGGTGTAACTACGCTCGGCTCCAACCCCTTGCAGTATCATACAATGTACCGCTCTGCAGCGTGCGTAACAGCTCAACGGAAGCTACCGTACCAGTTCAATGGAAGATTTACATAAAAAATTGATTACAAATGTCGACGGCCACTGTGAGCCTTTCCAGCTGGTTCCAATGAGTATTCCTCTTCTAAACAGCTTGTTTTAATTCACCACTTGTTCACTACTAGTCATTGAGATCTTAGTTGTCGCCCCGCTGCTCATCCCTATAAACATCTTTCCGGCACACAATACTTGCGAGCGATCGCGGCAATATTCAGTGTTTCAAGCTCTGAAATCTTTAAACAAGCAGTTTGAATTCTTGCCTTAATGTCCGTGTAGTTCTCTGATATACTCGGCAACATAGGGTGGAGTAAACAGGGTTCTGATGTTCTGGTTGGGGTGGCTCTTCTCTTGAGCTGGTGCTCGTGCCGGGGTCGCAGCGAGCGGCTGCAACACCCGCATCTTCGAAGGCTTAGAATCGGGGGCACCCATGCAAGCCTACAAACATGAGCGAGCCTGTGTCCAGTACAGCGCTGTGGGCAGACGACCCCCTACCGGGTTTTCCATACAAAATGCACAAATTTAGCCACCCGCAACCAGGGTAGACAACAAATTTTATTCTTTAAAAAATATTCAAATGAAAGAGAATCATAGAGGATCTAACATATAAAATTGTCAATTTTTTCACACTGCCAAGTGCTAGCAGTAAGCAAGTGAAGTCAACTAGTTTAGTTGCCATATAGAAATCCATACAAATTGACAGTCTTGGCAGTGTTTTTGGGCCCTTAGAGAACTCTGGCACTCGGAATTCCTAGCATGCTTTCTGTAACCTAGTGTTCAAGTGTGTGAATCTCCATGTTAGGCTATACTATCGAAAAAATCCCTGGATTTTTCCAATGTTATGGTGTTGAGTAGGCGCCTTTTAAAAATGGCTATTTTGTATGGAAAACTTAGTGGGGGTCAGCTTTTTTGTTTGCCCACAGCATTGGATGTAATCACTGGACACAGGCTCACTCATGTTTGTAGGCTTACATGAGTGCCCCCGATTCTGAGCCTGCGAAGATGCGGCCGTTCGCTGCAACCTTGGCACAAGTACAGTACAGGGCGGGGTAAGGCAAGCTTCCTAGCGAAATTCCAATTGTTAGGGCAGCCCTGCTATGGTTCCTGGACAAAATTAAACGCGCACGAGGCAACAGGAACAAACTTCGGCCATAACAACGGCACTCCCCCACCAACCCCACTATCACGAAAATCAAGATCAAAAATACAAATTAAAAATGTAAATACATAGTAGAAATTGATCTAGAGAAATTTCTTCGGGTGGTGTTAGAAGTGCGAGGGAATGAGGAGGGCTGCATTGCCATCGATCGTTGGAGCGCAGTTAATTTTGTCCACTGACCATATTGGGCAGAGTCGGCATATTCTACAATCTTGGATAGTAAGGCCGCTAGTCATCAACAAGTTCGAGTTCAGAAACGGGGTTGGACTGGTAGTGCGGAAGCTGCCAAGGGGGTCGAGAGCCCTTCTTGTGGTGCTCAGAGGATCGATAGGATAATACATGCATTATTCCCGGAAACCAAAAAGCACTTGAATGTCATCCCATCTTCCTTGGGACCCCTTATGATACAGAATTAGCTTAGTTAATCCATGCGAGGACATCTTTGTCCTCTACCAATAGCAAATCGCATATCACCCTACATACAACCCATCTCACGGCCACCTCCCCGTACCATACCTAGAACAGAAAAAACACCTTACACCTCCGTATTCAGTGCAGACTTTTCTGCACCCCCCGCAGCTCTTGCTCCTCCACGGCTCACACCGCCATATCCCCCAAAACCGAACCGCAATCGCAGCACAGGGTATTCCTTCATAGCGACGAACACAACACATCCATAGATAAGCCAAACTTACTAAAACATGGGTGCGTACCACAACGCCTCATCGGGAATCCTCTGGCGCTCATCTCCTATGTACTCGCCCCCCGTAAGAAGTACCCGAAAACAAGGATTAGAGAAATATATGGTAAAATGTCTGTGCGTGTCTGAGCGCCCATAAAAAATATAAAATATACCCCCCCGTTCTCGGGCACTTCTTACGGGGGGCCGGTAGCTCAATAGTGCCGTCATGGATAGTCACTCGGATACCTTTATTTCTCAACCCCGGAGCATACTTAAGCAGGGGTAGTGGAGGCTCTGATAGACATGACGCTCTATTATACGAGACTTGTGTGACGCCGCTAACGAGTCTCTGCTCCACCGAGAGGACAATCTCGTCGGGAAGCCCATTGTCATATCGTAGTGCCGGTGTGCCAGATATGGGTTCGCAGGGTTCAGCCCGTCACGGCTAATGCCGTAGCCAGCTGATAACCTTTAAGTTTACCGTACTTTAACAACAGACGAGATAGCTCAGCTGAAACCAACCAACCAACCCCGCAAATTACACCATCGCCCGACAAAATGTCCTCCTCCCCCGACTTCCCCAACGAATTAATTCTCCAGACATCGACAGATCTCAGCTAGCGTGACGTCCTATTCCTCATTCGGTGTCCAAGGTCGCTCTCTTCTATACACCTTTAGACAGGGTAGTTGAGTACCCGCGGGCACTTTTCTTCGCACACCAGGTGAGTGCAACCCCCGCCGTCCATCAAACCCTCACGATACCCTCCAAAACCGCAAGAGGCTACAGCAATCTCTGCACATATCACACTCCTCCGAGCCGCCCTGACCACCCGAACATGGCAAATCGTAACAGCCCTGCCGAACGACGGCGCCGACACTTTCCACGCATTGCATACCCCTACACTCCGCCGCCGCTTTGCAAGCGCGGTCGTCCTACTTGTCAATCGGCCGGACCTGTATGCGTACTGTGCGCCATCGAATCCTGACAGCTTCCAGTACAGCGCGCCACTGATCAGACCCGTTCGCCACGGATAGGATGAGGTCGCCAGGCCATTGCTGGTGCATCCGCGCCTGGATGTCTGGACGATGGGGATACACCGTTGCATGTTGCGGCGGCCGGCGCGGGGTATTCTGGCTGCGATGAGGTGGTGCGAGCATTACCGAATCGTCCCCGACACTAGAGTTAGAAGTCAGGCATCGAGCGAGATTCCGAGATGGCATAAAGTCCAAACCAGAGATCGAACCTCCCCCAGCAATCCCTCCTCCCTCTCTCCCACAGTAACATTAACAAACAGGGGCGAACAAGTGCGCGCACGACACCACAAGAATATCCAACCACACGAACCCCAAGCAATCCCAATCTCAATCCCTCTCCCATCGCCTCCTCCATATCTCTCTCACACACTCCAGGATCACACCCTTTTTCCCCGCAGGCCCGCTCGCGGCACCATACCTTCCCTAACCCCTCCAACACCCGTACGGGAGCGAACAAACATGTCATACCAGAGCCTAGACGTGACATGCTTCAAACTTACAAATTTTGCCTGCGGGAATGACTAGAGGAAATTATCCCCCGTCGAGTTATGGTACACTCGCCAGACAAAAAGTCTCCGTGAAACGGGGTTTCTCTCAGCAATGGCACGCCCCCCCCCCCCCACTCACACAGACCACCAATTACGCGATACCCCCCCCGCCTAGAGTAGGGCCATGCTGTAAACAAAGTCTGGACCACCAATGAGACCAGTGACTCGGCCAAACAGCTGCACGGAGTATCACTCGGACAATTGGCTAGACCTCGACCGCCAGCCGCCAGGCCTATCACACTTCAAAAAGCTTATGTTGGCAATTTTCTTAAAAACGGCTCACTACCATATAGCATTATGCTCTAAGATACTTATAGAACATTATCCAGCCAACAGAGACAGCACCCCCCGGCAAGCCTCCCCCCAGCTTCTTTGCTCTCCTTCTTCAAGTACAGCGAAGAATGACCTCTAACTTATAAGAGAATAAGTTAATCCAACCCGGCCCATTACTACAGTTAAAAGAGGAAACGAGAGGGAAAAAATCCCCAACAAAGACAATGCCAACATCCTAAACACCGACGATCCAGAAAAAGGCGTGCGTGAGCAACGCAGTTTCGAGAAAACAAGAAATCTTGGTATAGAGCGACAGGTAACCCGAAAGCAGACCTATCCAAAACAGAAACCCCCACCCCTCCTCCGTCTAGCCCAAACCCCCCCCCTCCTCAACCGCATCTGGCACATTCTCCCGACAATTCTCCACCATAGCCAAAACCGTGACGCCAAAGTTATCCATCCTGCTAATCCACTCCTCGATGTTGAAATACGCCAGCTCACTCGACAATATGTCTGCCATTTTGGGCAGCCGCCGGCCACGGAGGTCTGAGAGATAGTTCTCGTACTCATACTCCCACCTGGAGCGGTCGCACGATTGCCAGAGGGTGGTCGGGGTCGGAAGGAGTAGCCCTTGGAGCTCGCCGCAGGTGAAGGTTGGGATGTTGTGGGCGTAGTGGAATGAGCCGTCGAGCATGTAGACGGCTATCATTGTTCTGTCGAAGTTAGTAGGGTCAAGGAGGTGAGGGGGAAGGGGGATGCGGACCGGCGTTTGGATTCCGCTATAATCCATTCGTCCCAGGCCGGTCTTACGCCTTCCAGCTCGCCTTTTGCGATGATGTCGGCTACGCCAACGTTTACCGCCATCGTCTGGGGAGAAGGAGCGCATTAACTCTAGGGGTTATGAATGCTAGAGGGGTGTGTGTGCACGTACTTCCATAGAAACCATAGCAGCTCTATCAAACGTCGGATCATGCTCGAAATGTCGAATTATTCCATATATAAGTGCGGCCTGTAGCACACCTATTTTCTCCACTTCACCCACTCGCACATACTAACGAGCGATAAAGCCTCATGTCAGATTCTCATCTTTCCCCATAATGTCAAAAGGGTAGTCACGAGGAGAAAGACCAACCTCCGCCTCAGCCAATATCCTCCCATGCTCATTCGCAATAGATTTCATGACGAACGACCTATTATCCGGTGTCATAGCCTTATACATATCCACCAGCCCCCTACAATTCGCCAACGCGCTCGTCATCCTCCCAGGAACCAGATGTAATGGGTGTATAAACGGCGGAGGTCCATTCCTGCCAGTAATCATCTTCGGATACGCCCTGCACACCCTATCAACGAAGACGAACTTATTCTTGGGACCCGGGGCAGGGACGGTGTCAACACGGTTCTTCCGCATCTGCTTGAACGACTCGACGGATACCGGGGGCCGCGGAGCGAGGCGTATCTGCTGGTCCATCGGGTTTCCTAGGTGGTTCGGACTGTAAAGGTTTTGGTAGGCGCCCGGAGAAGATAGGGGGGTTTCACTCCCGATTGTGCATACGTTGTGGAGTTCCATGTCCCCAGCCGACCCGGTGAATATGTTCCACTCGAGAAGACTGTGGTTTATGTCGCCCCAGTCTGCTATCTCCATGTCCCCCATTCCGTTATTGCTGCTGCCGCTTCTGTGATTCTCAGTGTGGTGCAGGCTCTCATCTGAGAGTTCCTCCGACAGGCCGCTGTCTGTGCATGGCGGGGTTGGGAGGGAGATTTCTTGTGAGAAACTGACAGGAGAGCGGCGGTGGGTCAGAGTTGTTGTGCGAAGAGGGGTTGTTGTTGTTGCTGTTGGATAGTGATGGGGGTGGGAGTGCTGTGGGGGTGGTTGGTGGTAGTAGTGGCATTCAAGGCCTTTATTTTTACACCTTGAGCAGGATGGCGTTAATAGGTCACACCTGGTTTTCGCTTGGGTGCATAATGCACAGCTCTTCTTCCTGGGAATGGTCCCAGATATCTGCTTCTGCCGACATCGTCGCTGGTGTCTATCGCGTGACGATCCTGTTCAGATCAAAACGTGACACGCATATAACCAGTCAGCCAGCCCCCTTTCTTCTCTTTCCCTTATCGCCACATCGTATCGATAAACCAATCCACCCATACCGGGTATGCAAGTGCGGACCGCATCAAATATGCAGCAAGACTTGCACTAAACGGGGGGGAAATGAAAATGGGGGTGAAAAAAAAGAGAAAACTCACTTTGTTCAAATCCCTTGTCGCACACCGAACACTTGAACAGTTCCGACGGAGACAGTGCATTCTGCTCGGTACCAGTATTGGTACCGTTCGGGGGATGGGCAGCGGAGTGGGGTGCGGCAGTAGCAGCGGAGTTATTAGATTGTGAGGAGGAGGATGAGGATTGAGCGGCCCACGATTGTGCCATTGGATGATATCAGTATTCCTTCTTCCCCTTTGCTCTCCCTCGTTCTCTCCGTTACGCAAGGAATTCCGACGCACCCCGCTCGGGGAACTTTGCTTTATTATCCCTTTGGTAGCAAAGCTGTGAGATGACAAATGAGCGACTGAGAAAAATTGGCATAAGACGCCAGAACTTTCCAGGCCCCGGAATTCCGGGCCCCCCGGTTCGGAAATCTTTGGTCTGTTAGTGTTGAGATGTACACAGTGTTGCGGAACTTTTGGGTCCCTCCCCAAATTCATTCGGTCATCACGCTCAGGCACCCACTGTACCACTCGCGGAAAGAAGGTTGCCGGACAATTGCGGAATGAGATCTGCAGAGGATTATGTTATCTCTTCCTCGGCCCAGGATAGGTTTAGTCTGGCAAGTTACCGGTAGCACAATCGCCTACTCGGGCATATCATAGCAGGCATTGAGATCCAACATGTCCTGAAGCCTGATCTTATCGGTATCACCACAGGAAGCACTAACCCTTTCCAAGACCTTTTGCCCTAGGCCCCGGAGGTTTGAGGCGTACTGGGATACGGTAGCCAATTGCAAGAGTTTTTACGACACAGGCATGGCGGCTTCAGTGTCGTACCGGCAAGTTATCGTAGTACTAGTACGGTACTCGAGTACTGTAAATCAGCTCAACTCGGCAGCCCTCTATACAACACAGCCCAAAGTTTTGAACAAAGTCAGAAAGACTCGATTTCCTTGGGGTATCCTTTCTTTATCTGTGCTGAATTTCGCTCACTTTTCGCACGGCGATAGACAAGACTATCACACTAATTACTGTGAATATAACATCACCTGTTAAAGGAACAGACTTACCCACAGGGCGCTAACCTGGCCAATCAACGAATCCGACCTTCCGACCTTCTACCGGTTGAACACTTACCGCCGGTTAAACCTTTGGGGGTTGGGATGTATACTAGAGCAAGACTGGTACCTGAAAACAGCTTAATGGATTGTAAGGTATTGTTCGACCTTTTCCGGGGATTCGAATCCTGCTTCAGACGGCAGATCTTTCAAAAACTACCAATGGCATGCTTCGCATATCACACCAGACTTCGAATTCCAAGAAGCATGCCAGAGGGAGGGCCCATCCCACAGGATACATATCATTCCTACAGCACTACCTCTAACCCCCAGATAACCACGCTTGTCGTATTGGCCTTTTCTGTGAGGGCTTCGTGAGGGTTATGTAAATAGCTTATTGAGGCATTACTATTACCGGTATGATAAGAAGGCTGCTAAACACAATGAGGCCCTTCCAGGAGGCTACGAATACTGCGCACTAGGGCTCGTATAGGCTAGCGGGCGGAATGGCCATACGGTATTGTGCTGCATGCTAGAAGCCGATATCCATACTTATCCGTCGGGACATGACGGCGGGAACATAGTAATGGATACTCTGATCACATAGGGTACGAAAGGGTACCTTTACGAGTATGGTAGATGGCTATGCGTAGCCCGCCCTTTGTAGCTCATGAACCAAGCACAAATGAGAACAAACGGTACTCGGTGATGTAGTATTATTGGTATGGCGCACCCTATGGCATTGGGTATGATATCATAGATTACGGGTATTAAACAATCGTACTTTATCGCCAAGGTCGGGTAACATCTAACCCTGGGATTAGGCCCTTGCCTCGACCCCAGATTCGGTCCAGATTACCGTAGATGAGCCCTACGGTACTGTATTCATACTGGCCAGTACTGGTATTTCGCCCTGCGCATGTGGAGTAGGGTACGGCCCAACCAAGCGCGGCACCCACCGTTTTCAGAGGCGAGATCCTGCAACCCCGTAACAGTCCGCTATGATACCGGTACCGGCACAGTGATACAAGTATGTACGAGTAGATTCCAGAAGGAATCTCAAAACCATGAATTGTGAAAAAAGGCACTCCCCATGATTGCACAAATTTAATGCACCGGGAACAAATCCACGAATCAAGCTGCCCTTTTCTCACCGGCAAGTGCTGTGCTCGAGTGCTCGTGGTAAAGAAAAGGGTAAAATCCCCGCTGAGTAACCAACCTTTCCCCTCAATAGGACAGCCAAACCCCGGCTGATCGCCCACAACAAGCAAAAAAGAGCGGGTGACAGGAGCAGGGACCAGCTAGGTTCTGGCCGGTGATCACGCGAGTGACGCAACGTTGGGGGGGGCCAACATCTCCCCCCCTTGTGTCCCAGCCCTCCCTCCCCAACACCTGAGACTTGCGGATAACCTCTGATTCTGCAGTTCCCGGTCTGCGAATAACCTTTAACATCTCCATTTGTCGCAACTTGCAACCTGACGATACTAAGAGTGAATGAGTGAGTGGGCTGGCGAGTTGCTACAGCAACGCTGGTCAAGATGGCAGGCTGGAATAGACCTGACGAACCGACGCCGCAGAAGAAGCAGGAGGGAGGGAGAGAAGCGGAACAGGAACAGGAACTGCCAGACTTTGACACAGACTTTGTTGATGAAGCCGGTAAGTCGGTTCCCCACACCTTCCACTCCCCTCAAACCTGACGCCTCACTCCAGACATCGCTGCTTTCGAAAAGGCCGTCCACGCACCCGACGCCACAGACGAAGATTTTATCACGGCCTTGAACGACTGGAAACCAATCAAGCAGCGGATCCGACGAAAGCGGCCGAAGAAGCGACCCAAGAGAGGAAAGGACGAGACGAGAGAAGGCTTCGTCTACCAATTACTCAAATGGCCATTGCTGATGATTGTGTCTGCCTGGCTTCTCATCCTTTCGTAGGTCTCCCCCACCCTTCCCGAAGGCTCACATATTTGCTTACTTACTTAACCGAGAGTATTGTTAGAATTCTCTACTTAATGACCCGCTTCTACATCTCCCAATACGAATACTGGATAACCTGGCGCGGACGACGGGCGCGCCTTCGCCGAAAGCTCCGCTCCACGAAGAATTACGAGGAGTGGAAACTTGCAGCGAAGGAGCTGGATAGCTATCTCGGCGCTGACGCTTGGAGAGCTGAGGATGCGTTTGCCTACTATGACTACTCGACGGTAAAGAAGGTTGTGGCGGATCTATGGCGCCTTCGACAGAAAGCCGAGGAAGAGGAACGAGCGGAGAGCACGGTGAACGGGGAAAGCCAGCCAAACTCAGAGGAGAAGAACGGTGGTGATGGCGGGGGCGGGGGCACGACTAAAGGGAACAGAACTGTCGACCACCTTAGGGAGCTCGTGAAGGCTTGCGTCAAGAGTAATTTTGCCGGAATTGAAAGCTTTAGGATGTACTCGCAGACGTATTACGGGACCAAAGATCGGGTGCAGGAGTTTATTCAGGAGCGTATGTTTAAACCGTTGCGCATACTCCTCACCCATAAGGTTCTAACATTGAGTAGTAGAGAAAAGTTTAAAGTTCTTGCTCGAGACGAATTCCTTGGACATGGAGGAGAAGAGAGCGCTGTTCAAACATCTATCTAGCAATTATGGACGAACAGCTTTATGCCTATCTGGCGGCGCCAGCTTTGCGTATGATACCCACTCACAAACTCGTTCACGAATTATCACTTGCTAAGCTGCTCTAGCTACTATCACTTTGGCGTCGTGAAGGCACACCTAGACGCCGGCCTTCTCCCAACCGTCATCACAGGAACTTCTGGGGGAGCACTTGTCGCGGCACTAGTCTGCACTCGAACGAACGAGGAACTAAAGAAGTTACTTGTTCCAGCACTCGCCCAGAAAATCACTGCATGCCATGACGATATGTTTGTGCGTTCTGCTTCTTGCCCCTCCCTCCCTCCACACTAACTAACAAAGGCGCAACAGACCTGGCTCTACCGCTGGTGGAAGACTGGCGCACGCTTCGACAGCGTGGACTGGGCCCGGCGTCTCTGCTGGTTCACGCGTGGAAGCCTAACCTTCAAAGAAGCCTACGAACGCACGGGACGAATCCTAAATATTTCCTGCATACCCTCCGATCCCCACTCGTCCGTCCTCCCTCCTCCCCCTAGTATTGCCAGCCATACTGACGTAACCCCCCTTCCTACACAGCCCCTCCATCCTCCTAAACTACCTCACAGCCCCAGACTGCTGCATCTTCTCCGCAGTCCTCGCCTCCGCCGCTGTTCCGGGCATCCTCAACCCCGTAGTCCTAATGAATAAAACCCCGCACCACCCCTTCACAATAACCCCCTTCTCCTTCGGCCACAAATGGAAAGACGGCTCACTCCGCACGGACATCCCGCTGCGTGCGCTAAACACGCACTTCAACGTAACCTTCAGCATAGTCTCGCAGGTAAACCCACACGTGAACATCTTCTTCTTCTCGCCCCGCGGCTCGGTCGGTCGTCCGGTAACCCACAGGAAAGGAAAGGGCTGGCGCGGGGGCTTCTTAGGTTCCGCGCTAGAGCAATACCTAAAACTCGACATGGCAAAATGGTTAAAAGTACTTCGGCACTTGGAGCTATTGCCCCGACCGCTGAGTCAGGATTGGAGCAGTGTTTTCTTGCAAAAGTTCGATGGGAATATCACAATTTGGCCGAGGACGAGGGTGAGTGATTTTTGGTATATACTATCCGATCCGACAGTAGAGAGGTTGGGGAGGATGCTTGAGGTCGGGCAGAGGTGCACATTTCCGAAATTGGAGTTCGTCAAGAATAGGTTGGTGGTTGAGAGGGTTCTCGAGCGGGGACGGAGGATTACGCGCGGTGTTGGGAAGACGGAACTTGTCGGCGGGGGTCAGATGCGGGGGAGGAAACCATCACCCCTTCCTTCTACTCCCCCTCCCCCTCCCCCTCCTCGGGGAGAGCAGGAGCAGGAAGAACAGGGGAAGAAAAAATTCACCTGGCTCTCCTGGTCTCCCACCGAGCGCTCAACCAACATGGACGGAAACAGCAGTAGCACCGGCCTACTAGAAGAGATGGAGAACCAAGGCAGAATCTTTTTTGATGATGACTACGGCGGGAGTAGTGGTAGTGTCTCTAGTGATGATGAGGTGGTGGTGGTGGAGAAGCTCGAAGCTGATAGAGCCGCCGCTGGGGGGATCTGATGAGTACAGGAGGATAGTAGCTTTCTTTTGTAGCGGGCGCATGTTGGTGGAGTTTTTTTTGTTTTAGTTTTTTTGTCTTTGTCTCTGTTTATGTGGAGGAGGGTGGTGGAAGGGTGAAAGGGGAAGTTTGAGGGATACACAGCGTCGAGCTTTTGTCTTTTTTCTCCTTTTTCTTGGTCAGCTCTTCTATCGTATATTAGATACCCTCTCATTTTCATAGCGTTTATGGTAGATTGAATACAGTACAATGGTTGTGTTTTTCTCTGTGCTCCCCTCCCCCCCAAATGAAAACAATAAATGTTTATTTCCCCTAATCACGGCGCATCAATCGCCTACCTTTATGGACAAGAAAATGATTTAAGAGCTACCACCACCACCACTAATAAAAACATTATACTCCACAATATACACATACAAAACAGAGAAAAGAAGAAAGAAAGAAAAATCCCTACCCCCTTTTCCCCATCCCTTCCTTTCTTCCCACTCACATCTAAAATCTACCCATCCACCAACTCACTCTCCATCATCAAACGCTCCTGCCCCGACACCCATCCCACCACCGCCACCGGCATTAATCCCCGCCCCCGCCGCAGCCGCCATTCCGGCAGCACCATGCCTCTCAACCTCCACGATCGCCGAATACCAAACGACGCAGAACACAAGGATATGCAGCGCAAGACAATACCCAACAAACAAATTCCTACTCAGCCGATTCGCCAACACAACCCTTGTCAAAGAGTAAATTATCCTCTCGAGGACACCCATGCGATGAAATGCCCTGGCCGTCTCGCGTCCGCGGAAGGCCTCGAATGGGGATATATTCGATTCATAGGCTTGCCTGTACCTGTCTATCGGATTTCCCGACGAGGAGGCGTTGGACGAGTGGAGGGTGGAGGACGGGTTCATATTTGCGCCAAAGCCGGAGCTGGCCGCGGTGTTGGTGCTTAGTGCCGGGGGCTGGCGGTACGTTTGGATGTAGCGAGTCTTCTCGTAGAGCTGTAGGTTGTCTTTTTGCAGTGAGGCGACTTCCTGTCGGAGGTTGGAGACCGTAGCGTGCACACGCGAGAGCTCGTCTTCTAGTTGGGTGTTTTTAGCCTTGAAGCGGTCGCGCTGCGCTGTGATCATGGGGAGGATCCCGGCGTTTTGGGTTTCGCCGGCGCGGAGGGTTTCGAGTGATAGTTGGGTGGACGATGACACATGGGGGACCGCGCCAGAGATTATGGGAGAGGCCGGGGGGACCCGAGTGCGACCAGTGTGGGAACTATGAGCGGTGGATTGGGTGGGGTACCGGGGGACATAGGTGCCCGCTACGGATAAAGCGGGGGAGTGCTGAGTTTCTTGTTGGAATTTCAGCAGGTCGTCTTCAAGCTTTTGGTTGAGAGCTTTAGAGGAAGATAGCTCCGAAGTGGTCGAGTCAAGAGTCTGCTGGAGGGTGCGGAGTTGCTGTGAGAGCTCGTCATGGGATACCCGGAGGAGAGTCAGGTCACTCCCGAGTTTTTTATTCCGAGCCAGAAGGAGCTGCTCCAAGGTTTCTTTCTTATCACCCTTGACTTTATCACCGTTCGTAGCGCTGCCATTGTCTGCCGTCCCTGTCCTCGAAAAATCCAGCATCTCATCCTCTTCCTCGCCGTCGTCCCCAGTCGAGAATTCAATGGACTACGCCGTATGAGCTAAAGTTCCAAATCCGCGGGTGTCTAAAAAACACAGGACAAACCTTCAAAATCTCCAACTCTCTCCGCACCTCTTCATAGTCTCCCCATCTTTTCACCTTCTCCTTGAGTGTGTCTTTATCCCTCTTGAGCGCTTCAACTGTGCGCTCCAAAGCCCTAATCTTCCGTTCCCACTCTCTCTTTAGACCCTCGCTATCAGAGCGTACATTCTCCACCTTCTTAAGCAAATCCGAGTTCTGCTCTTGGAGGCGTGCGATAATAGGATCCTCCTCATCCTTCTTCTCCTCTACTTTGTCCGTAATCCCGTCCTTCGCACTGGCCAACTCGGCCCTCAATTGTTCATTCCTAGCCTCCACCCCTGCCAACCGTAGTGTAGTCCTCTCAAGATCGCTGGAAACAAGCTCTAGCTCTGCCGTGCGCTCCTTGACAAGCATGTCCTCTTCACCATCGGCGCCCCTCCCACCAGAACCTCCCATGCGTTGCGCAACCTCATAACTCGCCTTAATCTCCTTAAGCACGCTCTCCTGGTGCTGCAACTTCTCCATAAGCGCCTTCTCCTTCCCCTCCCAATTCCTCGTCTTCTCATCGAGAACTCCGCTCCAGACCTCTTCGGTCTTCTTGACCTCCTCGTCCCGTTCCTTCTCCCTCTTCTCAAGCTCCTTATTCTTCGCATGGATCGAAGCCTCCAGATTAGACACCTGCCCGGACAGCCGGGCAACCGTAGCGTTTAAGGAGGAATTCTCGCGGTTGAGGGATTGCATGTCAGACAGGGAGACTAGCGAATCGATTGTGGCTTCGAGAAGCGGGTACGGATCGGGAGCTTCAGAAATGGAGGAGTAAACCGACAAGAAGGAGTTCTCGGTGGCCTTTTTGGAAGTGCTCAAATGGTCGATGAACATTTGATATGCTAGCTCATCCGCAATCATCAGTAAACTGCACTTGTCCATCCTATGGTAAGGAAGGAAGGGGTGTAGTAAAAAGGCAAACATTTCAATAGCCCCTTCCACTCCTCCTTTCTAGCCTCCTCATCAAGTTTCCTGTACTCCTTCGTCTTCTGCGCCAGCTCCTTCCGCTGAATAAGTCCATCCTTCTGCGAACTGACGATTTCCGTAGCAGTAGCGTCGAGGCTCTTTTGTAGCGTTGTGAGATCGATATCTACCCTCCTCATCCTCCTCCCATTTTCGCATTAGCTTCTCCAACCCCATTTCATCTCACCTCATCCAAGGTAAGGTGAGAGGAAGAAACAGGAGAGAAAACAAACCTCTCCAAGCAGCAACAGCAGACTGGAAAGCACTCGTCTGTGAAGAAACCTCAGTCCTGCCTCCACCACCAGCGGTATCCCCACCCCCCCCTCTCTCGCCCGACTTTCGCCCTTCGGAAGACATAGTTGTATTCCAGCTCTACAGATGCGTGTTTATTTCTCTTCCCGCTCGGGCCGCAGTTTGTTCCTTGTCAATGGTTAGGCGCCTGACGTATGATCTGTTCTACCCCGTTCCGTCAAATTGAGTCGGTCAGTAAGCCAGCGTTGAGGCGATAGGGTCGTCGTGCGTTCGTCAAAAGCTCCGGGTAGGGTAGGGTAAGGTAGGAAAGAACAAAAAAAAAAAGAAAGGAGGAAAATGCAGGAACCATACAAGAGCTAGAAACAATCAAGACACGCTTCATCTCCATCTCTCCTTCCTTGCGCCAAGACTCGCTCGCTCCACCGATTTCAAGGTCACGTGAGTTTAGGTAAGACTTCTATGTTTAGATTAGCCTTCCCTTCGTGCCTGAGGAATCCCTACAGTAAAAAGTCACAGCATCATACGAGTATCAGGAAAAGAGTCTTATGCACAACTCCTCTCCCTCTTGCTTCACCCATTAGTTTATGTATGGCGTGGTGGGGATGGAGTCCAGACATGTATTTATTCATTTTTTTGCTTATCCATCCATCTGTTTATTTATCTGCTTGTTGTAGTTTAAAACTTGGTGGATACAGTGGTCTACTATGCAACATCAGCATAATAAGTGTTAATATCGTTGATGTCGTGATAAGCACACGGTATGATATCTCCAAGGAAGAAAGCACCGAACCCGGTGTAGCAGATGGACCCCTACCCCAACCACTAAGATGATCCAGATAGCGGGCAGTAAATAGGGTGGATATGGCGCCAGCGCAGCGCAGTTAAGATACCGGTATCTACCGTACTGATACTACGTCCGCTGCCGCCGGGTCCTGCAGAATCTACGAAAATACTTCCTTTCACCTAACCCCAATTCCAATTCGATCCAGTCCAACCTAATACTCGTATCCCCCCCCCCTCCCGTGCCCCGCTTTATCTCCTTGATATCGTCAATTCCGGTATGGTGAAACCGGTGGGAGGGGGCTATAGTAACTTGTTACAGCTTGAGGGAGGGAGGGAAGGAAGGAAAGACGAGAGGGATTGCGCAACGTTGCATTGGCTGCTGGCTGGCTGGCTAGCGTGAGGATGCGGTATCACAGCTTGGTCTTGTGGTGGGTGGTTTGCCATGTATCGGTTCCTGTGCAGTACTGTAACTGTACGCACAGTATATACATATACTCTGCAGAGCCGATACTTTGCAGAGTAGATACGGTAGGTTGGTCGGTAAGCGCTGGAGCATACAAATGCGCTGTGCCTACCCACCTCTTGGGAGAACCGGCATACACTCCCTCCACACAAGGACGGGACGGATATATGACTGATAGGTAGGTAGATGGACAGATAGACAACTCAACTCAAGATGTACTCATACAATACATACGGCTGATACTCACAGTGCTTATGCTGATGCGCCGAGGTTCGGTAAGAGTGTAGCTTGAGCTTGCTTACTGAATTGTACAGTGACTGAAAGAAAGGGGGAAGAAAAAAAGGGTGTGTGTATGAAAGAGGACGAAAAAGCCAAACTCATCAACCCTCTTTTCCCCGGACTAGCTTACAGTGCCGGTATCTGGATAGCATTCCAATCAGCAATACGATATCTAACTCGCCAGTAGAATATTAAAGCCTCAATTAGAACATGGACCAAACAAATCGAAAAAGGTCTAGAACAAGCATAAACCCAGAGGCCCAACCCCCCCCCCCCCGAAAATGGCAACTTTATGAGGTTCCTTCCTTCCCTCCTTCAAGCGCTATAATAATATAACACCTAGATATTAGGCGGATAACCTGCCACTATCAACATCAGAAAAAGTAGGAACAAAAATAGCAAAACACCACTACTACCTGTTGCTGCACAATGCAAGTACAGTATTAAACCAGCCCAAGCCAGACCCAGCCCAATCCACCTAGGGCCAGAACACACCGCCGTATATCGTATATCGTATATCGTATATACATTACAATTCCCGGAGAACGCCTCCCCCCTTGGGGTTTCCTGCAACCAAGATCATCACTTTAGGCTACAGCAATACCGTATTACCATGCACGCTAGATCAGGTAATGTCGTGTTATGTAAATCCGTCCCTCCTCCTCCTCCGAGTGATCAAAAGACCCGGAAGACCGCAATTCAACCTCAATCTCAGCTCGGTACAAACACCAGGATTAGAAAGGGCATGCGAACTCGCCTCTCTAGAACTGTGCTACCGCATAATAGTATCAATTGATACCCCCTCCCCCCGCTCCCCACCTGCTGCTGGCGTTCCATTCTTGACGGGGCCGAGCATTTTGTCTCAACTCTCCTTGTCAAACCATCAAATTAATTAGTATCAATAATTTCCTCCCTCGCTCTCTCTCTCCGCCCTGCCGCACCGCCAGCCACGATAGCCCACAGCAGTGGACCTCTGAGACAGCTTCTGCCGCAACGGCAGGGTAGGGCAGTGGTGAAGACCTTTGCTTTTCCCCTTCGCGGGCTGCGCCAGAGAAGAGGGGAGAGGGGCTCAATTGTATGACAAAGGCAACTTGCCTCGCTTGTCATTTAGCCGGTGGTGGGGGGGTGCTATCTGCAAGCTTTCCACGACGGTGGCTTGGGTTAACGGTGTGCGGTCGTTGATAGACAGCCTTATGCACGCTTATGTAGCCACAAAGCAACCACCACCGAACAAAGAAAAAAGGGAAAATAAATAATTAAAAATTCTGGTAAAAAGAGATGATAAAAAATGACGGAAAAAAGTACGCTATAATAGAAAAGCTCATGCTATGATACGTAGAGTCTCTTTTTCCCCTTCCTTCTTTTACGGAGGAAGTAGCCTTGTTCCCTTCCTCCTTCTCACCCCACCATCACTCAAGCCGCAGTCGGCAAACCACACCCCTAACCCTAGTCAGGAATGATCTACACGTAACCAGCATCACGAAGATCCGTAGTTTTCGCTATAAGAGGCCAGTGCGCTTCCGGAAACCAGATTCTGCGTCGTCAAACCACAGAAGCTGGGGGAAACAATGATATTCTACCTTCTTAACTCACTGACAACTAGCAATAGGGACGCAACAGACATTGTGGTACTCGCAGCTTTTGGGCAACCACACACTAATCGGGCGCGGGGGGGGGGGTCAATGACGCCATATCCCTCTACGGTATCTCCCCTCTTTTACATATCTTTTTCGCTCTTGGTCGGTGGAGGGGCCATCGATTTCGCAGGGTGTTTGGAAATACCGAAAACTGGGAAGGGGCCTGCATGAGCTGGACGTTACTGGAAAAACATGGGCAAGCCGCTTGGAATCCAGGATTTGAGATATCGCATTTCCGAAAACCGACAGTAGACGCTTGTGATGTCGAGATGCCATCAACTCATTGCGGGGGGGACCTACGAGTGATCGTGCATGAAGTATTTGTCCCGAAACCATGCATGAAGGAAGCATCATCACTCCCCAATCCCATATGCAGATACCAAGACAGTCTTATTTGAACCAACGAACCTTGAGAAAGAACTAAAATGCTACATGCTGATCTGACGGCTATATCCTGCGCTAATTATGAATGCTCCGTACCGGCTATGGACAAACTCTGAGAAAAAAACTTACAGATTCGATGCTCAACTCTCCTTGAGGGCCAATTCCAACTTCTCTAGCAAAATTGATGCTAAACCGGAAAAAAACGTGTAAGTATGCGAGCTAATAGAAGTAGGGAAGAGCTATGAAAGCTAACCATGGTGCTTTTGAAAGACAAGCATAGGTCTTAGTCTCACAGCGGTCTCCCCGGAGCCACCGATATTGACCCCGAAAGTCTTCATCTTTTTCAAGAAATCGTCCCTCTCAGGCGTGTCGAATGCAATGAAGGTTCCACGATTCTTTCCGCGAAGATTTTGGACCTTTTCTGGGAACTTGGAAGAAAGCTTTTCAAGCTCCCTATAGAGGTAATCTCCAGTCCCGGCCTAAGATGTCGATTGAAGGCAATTAGTCAATGGCCATTCATCGCGGAGGATACAAAGGAAAGGACTGACCGTATTTTTAACCAGGTCATGCTTCGCAATTTCTTGAATAATGGCACGGAAGAGGATCGCTCTAGCAGGATCTCCCATCCAGGTGTTGAACTGACGATATGGCAAATTGGGTCTCAACAAAGGGTTGCCAAAATAGTAACCTGCAGCCTGGGCTTTCTTGGAGAAAGTAACCATATCGGGCGGAGATTCGAGATTCCAGTGTTCATGAGCCCAGAATTTTCCGGTTGCCCCAACACCAGTCTGAACCTCATCAACAATCAATAGAACACCCTTTTTCCGTGTCAATTCCCTCAAGCCCTGGAAAAAGGCTGGAGATGCGTGATTGTCACCACCCTCAGATTGAATGGGCTCAATGACAACAGCGGCAACTGGGCAATGCCAAGAATTGATTATATCTTCGACTTCCGCTAGACATCTCTCTTCTTCCTTTTTGTTCGCTTGGATGTTTTCCTCCAACGGGTATTCTAACCGAGGGAACGAAGCTTGGGGCCAATTGAAAGAAGGGATATCCAGCTTATGAACTGGCTTGCTTCTAGTAGTACTCAAACTCCCAAACAATCGGCCATGGAAAGCTTTCTTGAAGCTCATAATTGCCAACTCAGGAGACCCGGGAGCTTGGTTTTTCATGGCACTCTCAATCTCTTGAGGAGTGAAACTCACACCTTCTCCACGCTCCATACGACGTCTGTAGATGAACGCAGCCTTGTATGAGGTTTCAATTGCATCGGATCCAGCCATAGCAGTGAATACCTGGTCCAGACCCTTCGGTGCAACCGCAAGTATCCCAGTCTTCAAGAGAGAAGCCCAATATCTTGGAGGAAAGTTACCAAGGGCAGGCCTATTGACGAGAGTATCAACGGTCTCTTTGGAAGACATAGTTGCGATGAGGTGAGGATTGTTGTAACCAACCGGGATCGAAGCAATCTGAGAATACCTAAACCAATTGGAATTCCACCAGTTAGCTGAGTTAATCAGGAAAAGCTAGACAAATTTGAATTCAATGTAACGCATAACTAACACGTCGAGTAGCATCTATTCGACATTAAAGTTTCCTGTTAATAAATATTGCTGAATTTTATATCACAGCGCTCTCAGGGATCTGCAAGCTCACGTTGCCATCCATGTCAGCGAGATAATTCCCAACGCTCTTCTCATAATCACATATCATATTCAAGCTCCTAGTGTCGAAGACAGAGTCCAATTCCTCGATCGCTTTCCTGGAAACAGGCCCAGGGATTGATGTCATCACTGAAGGTTGACTTGGTTCATTGTTGAAATAGGGAGCAGCCGTGGCGTACGCATTTCGACCCCTGGGAAGAGCGAGGGAAGCAGCACGGATCCCAAGACGGGAGGAATGACGAAGAACCGAAGTCATAACTGCCTGGAGTATTTCTGTGGTATCGGTGATAAAAAATGAGACAAGGGAACCGGGTTGGGGAAAGTGGTCGAATTCCAAATTTAAATAGGAATTTAGGGTTCTGGAGTGGAGAGATGAAGAGGTTTTGACTATCGTACTCAAACCATTGAAGTTGTCGATGGATCGACGTTTGGTGGGGTACCGTGAGTGCCCGCACGTTATCGGTTATCGCAGGCAAGGGGTCCATGTACCGGTACTTTTTTCCTTCTTTCTTTTCTTTCCCCGTGAGTGGCGTGCCATACACCGGCAGAGTTCACCGTACTCGTACAGGACTCGAGTGCCGGTATGCTCAGCCATTTCCAGCCTCCTAAGGTGCAGCAAAACCTCACGCCAGGCCGCATCCATTCCCGTCCCACCGGTGCTGTGCCGGACAATGCAAATCAGCCCCAACCAAACTCCCCTAATACAACAACCACAACTCCTGAGCTCAGGAACTTCCGTAAAGGCATTTGGCTTATGATTATTGCCCCTTCAAAGTTTTACCATTTGGACTGCCAAATCGACAAGGCCCAAGCCAACTGGATCAGGAGTCTTTGGGGACATTATACTGAATGAAGTTGTGGGCCAGTCAAACTTTGCTCCATATGATCGATTAGCCCAAAGAAGAAAGCGATTGCCTGTTTAGTAAGCGGCCGCGAATGAACACGAGCGTTGATTTGCATTGTCTGCACTACCGGACCGGACATCTGTTGCGACAGGCAGGTAACTTCGTGACGGGTTCATAGGCAGCGTGGCCATTAAAAAAGAGAGAGAGAGAGAGAGAGATAAAGTAAGGCCCTAGTTTAGCCTACTACGATGTAAAAAGTTGCTCTAAATTCAATCTTTAACTACAGAGCATAGCGAGACACTATATCTACATAGCAGCTCGAAAATGCCGGGCGCGACGTAAAGTCGCAGCAATGAAAACAATAAAACAATGGGGGATCCGGGCAGAATGTTTGGGATGTTGGAAAATCGGAATCGGAAAACCGGTGGTATTCTTTCTATGCTTAGGAGCTGGCTTGGATATAATCTGGGATGCCGATCTTAAAGAACAGCACTCAACAAGTGCCTGGCGGCCGTATTGGCTTATGGGGGAGAGTTGGCTCAAAGTCATAATTAGCCAATAAATATACCCGGCAATTATAAGATGAGGCTCAAATTGAATATGGATCATTGAACCAGAGTTGAGGGTGAAATGTGGGAAAACGACTCCTGTTGATTCAGCCGTTAAACCAGGGATCTCTTCGTGGGGTAGGTGCATCTCTTTGTTGTGAGCCAGTACTTTATCGCATCAGAATACCAAACTCAGACAGCCCGGGAATGTGTGGGGGTGAGCTTTTGAAAGCACATTCAGCAACTCAGTAAAGGAGAAGCAAATGTAGCAGCAGCCCTCCACCTTATCCTCTTATCCGTTTCACCTCGCTACGAAGGTTACGGGAGAACCAAAGGGTCCACGACTACCGTCTTGCACGGCAGGCTTCAGGAGTCGAGAGGGCGATAGTGAGGATATCCTTTGTACATATATCATACCGTGCTTACAATATATGTAGAATCATACAGTATCTATGCGTATGCTTATGCACCCTGGTGTAAGTGCGGTAGGCCCGGTATAATGCCGTTCATCACTTTTACCCAATGCTCCTTTCTACGCCTTGCGCTTCTTCAAAGGGCTCTCTTCTCCCACTCCCATTTTCCGATCTCCATCCCTCCCTTGCGCAATCACACTGTCCCCGTTTAAATTTTTTGTTGGCAATCCTGTTCCATCCACTACCAGTCCCTTTTTGTTTCCAGCCTGACATGTTGTACTAGTACACTGACAGGACTCTGATACCCTAGGATATGTATCATTCGAGTACTGTACCTGGGAGTAACAGGCACCTGCTCGTGCCTAAATCCTCGGGTTTGGGTGTAAACACCGGCTCTTGGCATTTTTATGTTCGGACACTTTACGAATTGACGAATACCGACCATATGATCCTCATTCATCTCACAACCTGGTTGGGTCGCTGTTGTAGTTCTATTTCCGGATGTACCATAACCACCGCTCTCCCTCCTGGCATCTGCGTTAATTGTCTGTCATAAGGTGACTCGGTAACTTATCAATCGCGCGTCTTGTTCGTTGAGTTGGGAAGGGTGTTGCGCCTCCTCTGCCTCCTCTGCCTCCTCAATCAGTACAAGTACCATCCGGCACTCTACTTGGAGGCTTATCTGGGAGCATCTGGTGTACCGGGGCGCCCTCCTCGTCGCCCAAACTTGACTCCGTTCCATAAAAAGAAACAAGGGGCAAAAGAGCCTGTATGGGCCCAACGACCACAGATCAAACCCGTACCTTTGGTTGCCGAATGTTTGAGGAGTTTTCCACCACACGGCCATGCCCACTGAATGTGGGGAGATGTGAACAGGCACACATTCCACTTTTTCCCCTTTTGCACGAGGTCTACACCGAAAATAAGCAACAAACGGCAATGCCTGTAGTGTTCCGTAGTTGAATTATTCCCCACCTGCGGTAGGCGGTGTTCAGTTTATCCGTACACAATAAGGAAAGTACGAATCCTATGCAACTTTTAGGGAAAGAGAAAAAAAAGAAGAATCATCTTCGGTGAATGCAAGGGAGGAGTGAGAGGGAAAGATAGTTGCGAGGGAGTGAGGAGTGATAGAGTGGGAGTCTCACAAGTATGGGGGAAGTATGTAGTTTGCTGGGTTTGGCTCTCTCTCTCTCTCATGGTGCTGGCAAACGCTGCAGCGAGAGCTCTGCTACATACCACACAGTCGGTCAGTACCGTACTAGTACTTTTTTCAATATCTTTCCTTTCTTATTTTTCCTTTTTTTCTTCCTCATTTCTTTTTTTCCTACTCTCGCTTTTTATTTTTATTGGTACCGTGCTGCCATACAATATCGTACCCTTCCTTCCATATTCCTTTTCCTCTCCCTTCCTTTTTCGCAGCCCCCCCCCCCATCTATCTTTGCCCCTAGTACGGCAAAGCCAGAGTCCATCCACACCACTCATCCCCAACCCACCACCCTCCTGGTCCACGCTCCCAACACCATCACCTCTATCTTACAATACCACCACTACCACCACCACCACCACCACCACCACCACCTTCAGCACAACTCCACCTCAGACAACGATACAGCCAGTCCAACTCCCGTGCTACGTACTATTTTGCTTCCAGATCTCTCCTCTTATTCTCTCCACTTTCCTCTGGATACAAACCTTTCTCCACTGAAACTCTTGACCCACCGAAACCCTTGACTTCGCAGTCATATCACCCTTATCCATCTATCTTCCATTTCTGCCGTAACCCCTTCGTCTAGAACCTTTCACCTCACCGAGGACAAGAAGCGACAACCCCTCGTTGTCATAGCTCTTTGCTTGCTCTTAACCCTAAGAACTCGTTTTAACCCGCTCGTCGTCTCCTATCGTGTTCTCACAATAAACATCTCTCATCAACCTTCCGCAACAGCCCTATTCTATTTTTTGCCCTCGACCGTCCACCTGGCAAACACCTTATCGACGCCCATCTGAATCATATTTCTCCGCCCCCCGTCCCGTCCTACACCTTTATTAGGACCTTGCCTTTTTCATCACAACCGGTTTCTTATCGGCCGGATCAGAGGAAAGTTTGAGAAGAGAAGAAAAAAAAGAACTGCTCCTGGCAATCAGAAAAAAAGCCGAGTAGATTTTTTCCTGATCTTCCGTTGTTCCCCTTCTTTCAACTCTCAAACATCTTTCGCCGTCGTCCCTACCCCCCTGTGTACTGAAAATATTTTTTTGTTCCCTTGTTGTGAGCAGTTGCTGCATCGAAGCGCAAAATCCGGATCGCGCTTAGGGATCAAAGAATATTTTACTTTGATTGTATAAAATATTTCTTACATTCCGGTAAATATTCCTTCATTGCACTTACATCTCCTAGGTCATCTTCTCAGCAAAGAGGGAACCCTTCGTGCGGAGGTAGGCTAACCGTAAACGCGTGCTTAGGTCGACACATCTGACAGCCTTAGTCTCTGTTCGCCGTCCCTCCAGACCTCTCTTTCCTCCCTCTCCTTTTCCCTTTCTCTTCCTTTTCTTTACCCCCCCCCCCCCCCTCCACTCTTTACAACGCTATGGCGGACCAAACGGAAGTCGATTTGGACTCTATTATCGATAGGCTGCTGGAAGTTCGTGGCAGCCGTCCCGGAAAACAAGTTCAATTGTTGGAAGCCGAAATTCGCTACTTATGTACTAAGGCTAGAGAAATATTCATATCGCAGCCAATCCTGCTGGAGTTAGAAGCTCCAATCAAGGTATGATATCATTAATGCCCGGGCATATGTACATGTTTCTGGGCGATCAAAGTCCCGGTGTGTGCTGATCAGTTCCTCAACTAGATTTGCGGAGATATTCATGGGCAATACTACGACCTCCTTCGACTTTTCGAATACGGCGGGTTCCCTCCGGAGGCAAATTATCTGTTTCTTGGCGATTACGTCGATCGAGGAAAACAATCCCTCGAAACCATCTGCCTCCTTCTGGCATATAAAATTAAGTACCCGGAAAACTTCTTCATCCTGCGCGGCAACCACGAGTGTGCCTCTATAAACCGTATCTACGGCTTCTATGATGAATGTAAAAGGAGATATAACATCAAGCTCTGGAAGACCTTTACAGATTGCTTCAACTGTCTACCGATTGCTGCTATCATCGATGAAAAGATTTTCACTATGCATGGTGGTCTTTCCCCTGATCTCAACTCCATGGAGCAAATTCGCAGGGTCATGAGACCTACTGATGTAACCAGCCCTTTCCCCATCGTCAATTCATTATTGTCGAAAAATCGACTCATATTCTCTCTCTTAGATCCCCGATTGCGGTTTACTCTGCGATCTCCTTTGGTCCGATCCGGATAAGGATATCACTGGCTGGAGCGAAAATGACCGTGGTGTCTCTTTCACATTTGGCCCTGATGTTGTCTCAAGATTTTTGCAGAAGCATGACATGGACCTTATATGTCGTGCTCACCAAGTCGTTGAAGACGGTTACGAATTCTTCTCCAAGAGACAACTCGTCACCCTGTTCTCCGCACCCAATTACTGTGGCGAATTTGACAACGCTGGTGCAATGATGAGTGTTGATGAGAGCCTGTTGTGCTCGTTCCAGGTACGTGGGTGGTTAATCAATGTTCAACTTTAGATGATACCTTTTTTGCTGTATCTGCGATTTTGCATACCGTGCTAACGACTGCCATTGTAGATCTTGAAGCCTGCTGAGAAGAAACAGAAGTACGTTTACGGTGGAATGGGGGCTGGTAGACCTGTTACTCCTCCTAGAAAGCAGAAGAAGAAGTGATCGCGGGTTTGATATCCTTACAAGGAAATTGATGCTAGCCTTTAGAAGGTTGGTGTCAATTTGAAAATGATGGGGAGCGAGGAAGGCGGTTGAACGGGGTCTGGTGCGTTTTGCTAGAAGGTTTTAATTGAGGCAGTTCTCTTGCTTGAGGAAAACAAATTAAGGGGGAGACAGAATGTGATGGGGGTTCAAATGGGCATTGTTGGATCTGCATATCTTTGATCCTAACGGGAATCCCTATACTATGAGATGCTTTTTGTGCTTTGTGTTTGAGAAATGAAATGGAATATCGGTGGATAATGATTCCTTGCGGCAACAAATTTGGGAAATTTCAACCGAGGCCATAGAGGGGTGAAGGGGGGAAAAATTCAGTGAGATGAGAGCGGCTGGCACCCGGGTTCGCAAAAAGCGTCTTATATATGTTCCTGTGGCCATGGGGAACCTTTGTATCGATACTGGTGTCACATTTAAAACAAAACCTGGGAAATAGGACCCAACAGCATGGGATTCAATTCCTCTTATTTTTCTTTTCTTTTCTTTCCTTTTTCCTTTTTCCTTATCGCTTGTCCTGTCATTTTTTGTCCTCATGGTGTTCGAGAAGGCGGGAGTGTGCGGGGGGATATTATGTTTTTCTTCTTCCTTTTTTTTAATCTGGTCTGCTCCCTACTCGCCCATGTCGTTTTACGAATTTGTTAACGGCCTCCCATGAATCAGTTTTCCTAACGATAATATCGCCTGTCCTTCTCGTACGGTCTATTTATATGCCTAGCCTCCCTTGTAGTGTCGCTATGCTGATCTTAGTAGATTATGGATGTTTTCTTCAACAACGTACCATATTCGTTGTGTGGTGCCTGAAACATATCTCCTGCTACCCTTTTATCTTCCCCCTCTTTCTGTTTCCTTTCTATGATAGCTTTCAGTCTCCCTTCTTGATTTAGTGGCTTGCAGTAACCTCTATCTTGCTCTTATGGACAATCCGTGCTTGCAAAAGACGGCATGAGGAAGTTTTATATATATACCGGTATTCGTTTCTGCCCTCGTTCCATTTCGGGTGGTGGCTAAATCCACTCGGCTCAGTCTTGCTATGATTTGTTTTTCGCTATCCTACATATCTGTCATGGACTCTCTGCTTCTCGCTTTTTTCCTTTTTCTCCTTTGTTAAGCACTTCCGCTCCTGGACTGCCCTTCAGTAAATCCACCACTGGATCATTTTTCATATTTTTCGTCCCAAATTTTCATCCACTCATTCATCCCCTAGGCCGCGCAAACCCATCCATCCAAATACGATCCAGAAGCCAACTAGGCAATAGCGTAATCAACCTAAAACTCCTTCCTTCCCGTGATTCTGGCGTCGTGATCTACATTGTGTGGGGTAAGGTCTCCCGGTGCTCCAACTACGATACCATTGGACCCTTGAATTGGATGGAGGGAGGAGCCGGGGGGCTTATCACACAGTACTGCAGTGACGGCGCTCGCACTCTCTCTCGCTCGCTCGTATTGCCGCCGCCCCATTCCCTCCCCCGTTTACTCTCCTCTACTAGCCGGTTTGCACATGTCGTTTGTGTGCGGAGGTAATTATTGTGTATGCGGCGGATACTGATGCAATTGCAAGCAGGAGTGTGAGAAAGAGGGGATATTGCCTGCAGGCTGTGCTCACTCATTACATACATGCTTTTTTGCTTTCGCTAACTAGCGTGGTTTCCTGCGACATGGGGATTTCTGGATTTCTGGATTGCTGGATTGCTGGATTGCTGGACGGATTGGTGAATGGGTGAATGGGTGGATGAGTGGATTGGATGGGCGGATGGGCTGGGTGGCGGTTTTGTGCTTTGTTTGGCTGCCATGCACACGGTGTGTGCTCTATTATTGTGGGCACACGACACGATACGACATGATTGATTGACTGACTGATTGATTGACTGACTGACTGATTGATTGATTGACTGATTGATTGATTGATTGATTGATTGATTGAATTTATGGTGGCTATGGGAACGGTTTGGCATTTGGTGGGCTGAGTGGGGGTGGATGGGATCGCTGCTTTTATGAGTGCTGGTAGTCTTTATCTCATATTTCTTCCACCTTTACTTCCTTACACCTTTCTTGTTTGAGGGCTTGAGGTGAGGCGATGGAGAAGAAGAGGGAGGAGGAGGGGGAGGAGGAGGGGGAAAAGCTGTCATAGGTCGGGTTGGGAGATGAGCGATATTACGATATTCGCTTGTCTTGACTTGTGTGTGTACTGTGCTGTGCTCCGGCTCCGCTGCTGTGTAAAGTTGCTTTAGAGTTCTGCGAGTTAGTGTATAGTAAGGTGGGGTGGGATGAGAAGAGAGCAATTCTGTAGTGATAACGTTAACGTCTTTTTCTTTTTTTCCTTTTGCGTGCTGCACTGTTGGAGTGCCGGCGAGCATGATCTGTGATAGTAGGTGGTAGTACCATGGTGCAATATAGCACTTAACGGTAGCAACCTCACTTTCCATCCAACTGGAAGTCACTTCCATTCTCACCTCTGCACTGTAACTCCGGAGTGATCACGTTCCCAAACAGTACGCATCATACATAAGAATCTATCCTCTTCCCTGACCTTCCTTTTCCTTTTCCTTTTCCTCACCCTTCTCTCTGCTTTCCCTGCCCCGGCCATTCGCTCCCAAGAGTTTCGACCGGGACAACTCCGGGCTGGGGGGAAGTTGAACAGACGGAGCAGGGGGTTCCCGCCCCTGGAGGACAGATACATTAGCTTACCCAAAAACTATGAATAGTTCCTTGGGATCACAAGGGAGAACAACTTTGCCATACTTACGCATACCATTTCGTATATCATTCCCAAAACATGGACGGGTGACTAGTGTTTAGATGTTCTAGAAGGATTTGGAGACTTTCCCCTCTCCTCTCACTCTCAATCTTTTTTTTTTTGTCATCGCTTCTAACACCCCGCCTCTCACTCTCGCGAAAGGCTACCATAGGTAAGCCCCGGTTCTCCGCGGGCTTTTAGAAAATTATGCTAGTTTAGAGTTGCAGTGGACCTCTTTTCCTACGGTCCCTTCCACATCACAGGCATACTCGAGTGACTTGCATGCTTGGTCAGTACTGCGTCCTTCCTTTCCAAACCACATCACAGTAAGTTAGCCGCGGGTTCATCAGGTCTGACTTACAATACAATAACGCAATCTTGTAGACCGCCTTATCGTATCGTACCGGCCCGACCTCCGTCCCTTCAAAAAGTCTTAAGCCGGCCGTAGATCAGCATAACTGAAAACAGGACCGGAAAATTAAAAACAAACACTGCATCGACTATCGAACCGCCGATCTCTCCCTTTAGGGGCTAAAGGGGCAATCGCAAACTCGATGTTATTCTTTTTTCCTTTTTGCTGTTTCCTTTTCTTTGGTCGAGCTCTCGTGATACATGCTCTCTAGCTTCCCCGCATTTTTTTTGAACAACGCACGGACCAGGGTTTATCAAAGAGCCTCATTGCCTTTTCTTCTCTACCTCCTTGGTCACGCTCACTCACTGCCCGCTCTTAAGTTGTTCCCCACCCCTCTCCATATACTGTTGTTCGGCCACTTGACGGAATGGTGGTTAGGGCGTATGTATGCGCAGACAGCCTCCGTTGAAGAACCCCGAGCGTGATATCGGATGGAAGACTAGGAGTTGTCTGACACCAAGCTGTTCCTCACCCTTTCTCGTGGAACTTCGGCTTTCCCACGATTGGCTCCCGCATAATCCCCCATCCCCGCGCCAAGACCCACCGAGTGCGCGTTTATGATGCTGATATAATCCTCCCAGAACAAGGTTTGTGCTTGTGCTTGTGCCTGTGCTTATGTGGCGGAGGTGGAGGCCGAAGGCACCCGGCCAGGCGAGGCGAGTTGAGGTGAGGTGGTGAGGGCCCTTTGGATCTAGGGTAGCGCATACATCCTTGTTTAAGTCCTGGCCTCACTGATCCGGGACAGCACGCGCAGCAGCTGAGACAGATACTCGAATGCTCGTAATTGAACCACGTTTGTGAACACGACCGATATTGCATAACACCGTGATCTGAACAAAAAAAAGGCTGAATTTTGGTGGCATGCAATAGCAGCCGAGTTTGCGAACGTCGTTCAATTACGAGTAGATTTCCATCCCATCCTAGCAGTATCGCTCTGGTAGGGGTACTTAAAAAGTTAAACGTGGGGATTGGCTGCTGAGTTGTGAATCACCATCTTACTTTGCTCGAGCACTCTACTGCATGCCTCCTTGCATCTCATTAATCGAGTCTCGCAGTGTTTGAGTGCTTTTGTTTTATTTTTACCACCTTCCATGCGGGCCAGCAGGCTGGCAAGTTGGGGCCGCGATCACGAGGTAAGTTAACCCCAGGGATTAAAATTAAAAGGGCCTAGGCCAACCTATCGATTTCTGCGCAACAGTATCTCTCACCATCTCTCTGGGATGGTAGTGATCCTCCCCAGCACCAGTAGAGAGGGCGGAAAGGGAAAGAAAGAAAGAAAGAAAGACAGCCCTGGGGAGCGTGTGATTATCGAAAGACAAGCCAGGCGGCGCACATGTTTCCGGATGAATTCACACTACCGAATTGTTGGGGAGGGGGGAGGGGCACGTGAGGGATGTGCTACCGTGGTGATTTTAGGTGTTGCTACCACGGTCTTTGCATTAGGAAGATGCACGTACTGCACAAAAAAAACATGGCGAAATAGGGAAATGTCGAAGGGATTTTTTGTCGATCGGATGGATAATGGTGGGGAGTATGATTCACCTACGGTCACTCGATAACTAATAGGTAGCCGCCTTGAATTATCTAGGATCTAAGGGCGTGGGGGGGTTCGCTTCTTGATCCGGACTGTTCTGGTTAGGTCGTTGGTCATCTGGATGGAGGAATTCCGACCGATATGTTGGTATTCCCCGTACCATCCGTCCAGTCCAGTCAGCCCGCCAGCCATATTACACTCGGCGACTCTTTTGACTGCCGTAGCTGACTGTTGAAGGGGGGTGGGGCTCAGGCGAAACCTTACCCCTCCTACCTTCTCCAAGTACAAGTAACTAGCCTTGCCCCGTGCGTTGCCAGCCAGCCTAGATTTTACATCCCACACCACCCGACGGTAGACATTATCGCCCCACAAGGCAACCGGATTTCGTCTGACGAATTGCATATCATACTCGTACCTCCAACATGTACGGTACGAAGACCATACCGGGTATCCTAGTGGGGTTCTTCACACCCGGAGGCTGCTGCACCGGCTTTCCTCACATTCCCGTGGATTATTCCCAGGTCAGGAAGTCTAACGAAAAAGGTCGCCGTTTTATTTTTTCGCTCCCCTCTATGGTCATTGGGAGGGGGGGGGCAGTTTTTTTTCTGGGAAACTTCTGCTGCGCTACCGTATGTAGCGATAATAGCTCCGCTCATACATGGCTCTCTATCCCGGTCTCCTGTTTAGGTCTCATGGGAACAGTACGGTACAGTACCAGGTCGTGTGTAGTACCCCCGTACGGGTGCGTACCGTTGTCCTCTTAGTAACATTCCCAACCCGCCGGGTACTGTACTGTACATCTGCAGGTATTAGTATTGATACCTGAACTCCGTACTCCGCAGTGCTGTACGAAGAGAGGAGTGTCGGAAGGGAAGTTGGCATTGTAATAACTAATTGCTTCAGAAACTAGTACGTGACGATTCCATGTTGATCGGGATCGGGATCGATCGGATTACTTATAACTCGAGTAGCGTACCCACCGGAGTCGGAAAGAGACGAACAGAAAAACAAAAACAACCTTTTGCTGTGTTGGTCCGTCAGCTGGTGTGATTCCCTTTAATAATCGTATGTCGCTTGGATATATAGCGAGCAGGCTGTAACATTTTCCTCCCTGTTCTCTTTTTCCTACGGGGGTTTTGAAGGTGAAGGTGAAGGTTTGTCGGGGATTGGCGGGATTTAAGGTTTCCATCACTAAGCCGAGTGTTTTTTGCTTTTCCCCTCCGAGAAGTTGTTTCATCTTCTCCCACCGTCAACTTGAGTCAGATGCGATGTATCAAAATTTAGAGATCCAACTTTCGTGGCTTACCCGTTATCATAGGTCACTTTTTCCCATCCTCGGGTCTTACTTGCTGTAGCAGCTCGCTTCTTTTATCGCCGAGATGGCGTCCACATCCCGTTAGCCTATCAGAGTTCTAAGTTACAACGAGAAGGGAACGTTGCACGTCAAAAAACAAAACAGGAGCTCTGAGGAAACCATTTCTCTCTCGGATAACTGGCTCGGAGGGATAAGAGTAGTAACATCAACTTGCACCGGTATCCAAACGACCGATGAGTAGTACCAAAACATCGATCGCTTTGTGTTGGGCTGGCGCCATGCAACCACATAAAACCGCCGCTGCACCACTTGCGAACAGCAAGCATGAGCCCCAACATCCGGGGTGCATACAAACATACACCAGACATACAGCACAGAGTGACAGTCTATGAATCGGCCGCACTTTTTCCACACACCCCGCAATTTCGATTCTATAATAATATACAAATCTTCCCCCCACGCTGCAGCCTGTGCTTTTGCTCGAGCAAAGCTGTAACCGTAACTGTATACGGTATTGGAGGAAATGACGCATCGGTCAGTTCGGTTTGCCCTATGGTTGATTTGCCAGGTCTCCCCCACACCCCCCCCTTTCGGGTCCGCGCTTTCTCATCTCGTTACCCGTTACCGCGAGCTACGGTGATCGGTACCTAACTTCAGATCCGCGGGATTGTCTGGAGGGAGGAGGAGGAGGGAGAGGAGAGTTTTTCCTCGTAAAAAAACCTTGTCTTTGCGGTCGCTGTACTTGTACGGCGACCTCTATCTCCCTCGCCTCCGCTTTTGTCCGGGCACATGGCATTTTTCTTGATTCTCGGGAATTACCCCTGGGCACTCGCGATTCGGAGCAATCGGATTGATCTAGGCTTTCTCTCTCTCTCTCTTGTTTTTTTTAAAAAAAAGAAAAAGAAAAAGAAAAAAAGTCGTCCTTCGGTGTCGCATGTTATTGAGAACGTGGCATGAAGCTATCCCCTGTTCATCTGCCATCACTCGTACTCGAGTAAAGCGAAACCGGATGCCTCGATTCCTAGGGTGTAACTAGTCTATACCCGATCGGCTACCGAGATTGTTAGATTTTTTTATTTTTATTAGATTTTTTATAATAATTATATATCCCCCCCCCTATCTATACTCGTAACTGCTAAGTCAACGGCAAACCATCGACGTTAGCCTTTTGCTGAAACGTTTTGATTTTTTTTCGCGAGAGCGTGTTGTTATTCTTTATTTGGAAGTTACTACCTTTTTCGTTGCGCACTTTAGTTGCTCCCGACTTCCATTTGTCCTACCGTTACCAGCGCTGAAGACTAGACGACTCAACGAATGCTCAAAACGAGATCCAAATGATCGACAAAACGCCCGACATCCGAGCCAAAATGGGAACGGACAGACAGAGCCTAGAACTTGATGTGGCCCCCTCTCCTATAAAAAGATTCCCCGTTTTTATCGGGACCAGTATCCGCATGCGGGAAGTGTGAGGGCTTTTTTATTTATTAGTCGCCGAGGAATTTTGAGCCGCTTAGATTTATTGGGAATCTGGCGTTTTGTGGGTCGGTGATCTACTCGAGCGAGCGAGCGAGAGATCGCTGTTAAATTTGTTATATACCTGCGGCGCGTGGTGGGGGGCGAATCAGATCGGGGGCAACTGAAATTACTTGGAGTGCAGATTTTGTCTAGACCACGAGCGGATTGTTCCGGATTGGGAGGGCTAGAGTCTGGTAGCCGCCGAGTGAGAGGTAGTGAGGTTCTCATGCGAGGGTGTGCTCGAGGGCGAACGGGATATAATATTGTTTGCATGCCACGGAAGTTGATATTATGGAGGTTTTGTTGATTGAGGGGATTTCGCCGTGTAGAGCTGAGAATTATTATACTATCTTTGTGTGATACTATAGCTGCCAGCTGTGGCAACGGGCGAGCTTGAGAAATGGGGATTTCGCGGGTTCGTGAAGAATTTGCTGTGATCTTTGCTCCGTTGCAATGTGGATTAAAGTCAGATACTAGACTAGACTACCGTTTAAGTTACCCCCAGGGGAATTCTCCATCTCAAGACTTGACAAGTGAGGTGTATGAACCCTAACCCGTCGCCCATTGCTGTTGCAACAGGCTAGAATCAAGCAAATTACCCGCTCCGGACCCTCTCTCTATTACCCCAACACACTTCCCGAATATATATGGCTAGTCTTTGTGTATCACACGAGCGGGAGGGCTCATCACTGCCCGTTCTATATCATACCCCCACTACTACCGGCTCATTCCCGCAGACCGCGCGCGCAGAAGCGAAAGCGATACCGTATTGACAAGATTACTATCAAAACCAGCTCAAGCCATATCGCATCTCTCCCTAAACCATCATAATATTATTTTAGACCTGAGCATAACCGAACCAATAAGAGGGCACCAAAAAAAAACCCCCCCTCCGGACATCCACCACACTCCAGACAAATAACCGAAACCAATTGCGCGGACCTTCCCCATCGCGAAATGCGACTTTTACGGTATCATATCACTTATTGAGAAACCACCCCCCACCCGATCAGTTGAACTTCTTACGCACGCTTGCGCGTTGATCTAATATTAGCGCTAGAAACCGCCCCCCCCAGTTCAGGTTCAGCCAGCATTGGCGGTCCAGAAGCCAACCGCCACCGAGTGATATTTTGTGTATTGACTACTTGTATGTGATAGGCTGAAAGCTGCGTCTTGTCTGTCTGTTGGGGGGGGAGGGGGGATGGTATATTTTGCGGCAAAAAGTGATTTCTTCCATGGATGGATGGATGAGTGGGTGGATGAGTAGTTTCCTAGTTACGGTAGCGCAGCTTCGACCTTCCGTTGCGGATGATCTACGACAAGCTGGGGGTGTTCGGAATAATAGTTCCCCGCTCGTATCGTACGCTATCGAAGGGGGGGGGGGATCGTTGAATTAGGTCTGTGTCGGACCCTTGTCATGGGCCCCTGTTCGAGTGATATGCTGTGCTCAAAGTATTAGATGTGGAGGGGATCTGGAGACGGTAGGGCCCTTTTCTGCCTTTTTTTTTTGGGGGGGGGGGGGGGGGTGATAAAGGATTTGGCAAAAAT
>Ga0307509_10001154_pt1 | contig 45133 bp, 36 predicted proteins | sample 10_EM_MG_FD_202245 | JGI IMG/M metagenome (GOLD analysis project Ga0307509, IMG submission 202245) | Populus trichocarpa ectomycorrhiza microbial communities from riparian zone in the Pacific Northwest, United States - 10_EM | ecosystem: Host-associated > Plants > Roots > Unclassified | place... | reverse complement strand
GGGAACAGCGCGAGAGGGTTGATGCTGCCAAAGCAGCAAAAAAGGCGAACAAGACATCACGTTCCGGTCAAACTCGCCATGCAGCACAAAAGGAAGCAGAGTCTCCAGTCACTGCCACCCCAGATACCACTCCTGGGACGCCGGTTCTTGATCCCTTGGCTACTCCTGATACTATGGATGACTTATGGGAGGAGATGGAGGCGTTGGAAGTTAGTGGTGATGCAATTGGGGGAGGTAATGGGGGGGTAGTGGAGGGGGCTATTAGGCTCCAGGGGAGGCATTCATTAAGAGGTAGTTAATTGGTTTTGGGTATCTCTTTTGGGTATATAGAGCTTTAATATTTCTTTCATAGACATGGGGCAATTGTTTTTGGTTATTCTAACTTATATAATGTGTAATTTTGTCTTTTGGTTGATCCGGAGAGGTGCTAGGACCCCCTCTAGAATTGATCCAGATTGCGCAATCAGGAGTGAGCCGGTTCTAGGTCGTGAGCCGCTTCCCCGGGAATCACGTTAAAGGGTTCGTGCCCTTTATATCACCCTGGGGGTGTAGCTTTTCGGGCTTTGATTAGCTCCACAGCCCGGGCATTCCACGACCGACCATCTACTGAGTGCAGGGTTTGGTCACCGCCATCTCGCCAGTCCGTGGTAACGTCTCCTCGCTCCAACAGGAGCTCCACTACTCCATGTCACCAATTCTCGGGGACCAACAAGAGCAGTGTTCCGCTATAATTGTCAAGCCTTGATAGCGACACTATGATGGCAGCTGGCTCACAACTTAATGATGACTGTCGTAGCGTAGGTAACGGCGCGAAGCACAGTTCAATATCTTTTATTATTATACTAAATAATGGGTATCATTGCTAATCCAGGCATCAGACCCCGCAGCAGTACAATCCCGAAGCACAGAGAAAAGCACGTCGGTGGTGGTTGTGGCATGTGACGATAAGGATGTGGATGTTCAATGTACGATACAGGAAGCTCTCTAGTGGTAGCTCAGACTAGATACAGAAGAGAGCGCAAAAATACACAAAACAGGAAAAACACACACAACGGGAAAAAACCCCAAGTGGCAGTCACGACCCTAACCGGTCGTACCCCAAACTATCATACCCTAACAACTATGGGATTCCAGCTATCAAGCCTATCACGATTAACGTCTTCCCGTGCCAACAGCAGCTTCACTACTCCCTCACAACCACATTCGGCGGCCTCCAAGAGCGGCGTTTGGCCATATTTGTCTGGCTGATCGGGGCTAACATCTTCCTGTTCTAAGGGTAGCTTCACTACTCCTTCACGCCCGTTCTTGGCGGCCAACTAGAGCGGTGTTTGGCCATCATTGTCTGGCTGATCAGGGTTAACATCTTCCCATTCATGCAGCTTCACTACCCTTACATGTCCACCTTCTGCGACCCACGAAAGCAGCTCTTGGTCATAATTGTCTGGCCTGTTGGGGCTAACGTCCTCCCGTTCCAACAACAGCTTCACTACTCCCTCACGCCCCCGTTTGGCGGCCTCCAACAGCGGTGTTTGGCTATATTTGTCTGGCCGATCGGGGTTAACATCTTCCCGTTCTGACAGCAGCTTCACCACCCCTTCCCGCCCATTCTTGGCGGCCAACCAGAGTGGTGTTCGGCTATAATTGTCTGGCCTATCGGGGTTAACGTCCTTCCGCTCCAACAGCAGCTTCACTACCCCTTCATGTCCCCATTCGGCGGCCTCCAAGAGCGGTGTTTGGCCATATTTGTCTGGCTGATCGGGGTAAACATCTTCCCGTTCTAGCAGCAGCTTCACTACTCCTTCGTGCCCATTCTTTGCGGCCAGCCAGAGCAGTGTTCGGCTATAATTGTCAAGTCTATCGGGATTAACGTCTTCCCGTGCCAACAGCAGCTTCACTACTCCCTCACAACCGCATTCGGCGGCCCACGAGAGAATCGTTTGGCCATAATTGACTGGCCTGTTGGGCTAACGTCTTCCCGTTCTAACAGCAGCTTCACTACTCCTTCACGCCCATTCTTTGCGGCCAACCAAAGCGGTGTTCGCCCGCGATTGTCTAGCCTATCGGGGTTAACGTCTTCCCGCTCCAACAAAATCTTCACTACCCCTTCATGTCCACTCCCGGCGGTCTACGAGAGCAGCGTTTGGCCATAATTGACCGGTCTGCTGGGGCTAACGTCTTCCCGTTCTAACAGTAGCTTCACTACTCCTTCACACCCATTCTCGGCGGCCAGCCAGAGCGGTGTTCGGCCATCATTGTCTGGCCTATCGGGGTTAATGTCCTTCTGCTCTAACAGCAGCTTCACTACTCCCTCATGCTTACTCTTGGCGGCCCACGAGAGCGGTGTTCGGCCATCCTCGCTAGGCCTGTCAGTGTGGACGTATTTTCTTCTAAATAGTGCACTCATTACTTGTGGTGCCTTTTCCCATCTACGGCCTATGCCCCCAAGATTGACAAATGACCGACTAAGTAACAGCCTAACCACCTCCCCATGTCCACTTCCAGCCGCCCATGAGAGTGCAGTTCGCCTATATAGCCTGTCTGGTAGATCCGGCTGAGTGTACTTATATTCCAAGAGCCGCTTAACTACTTCTTCACGCCCATACCTCGCAGCACATATGAGCGGCGTCAGACCTCGACTATCTTTTTCGTTTACGTCCCATCTCTTTGATTTTATCAAATCAATTGCGAGTTCGGCGATGCCCAAATACGAAACACAATGTAGTGCAGAAGATGGCTTGTAGTGATAAAGGGGCCACTCTCCGGTCGACCTCGCAAGTAATTCGGAGAATATGTGAGTATCGTATTGATCAAGAAGGTCATGCGCAAGGGATCTTGAGCAATCTGAGAGCTGCATTTGAATGTGGGTTCCCCAATACATAGAAGTGTATTCCAGAAAGGGTGGGCCTTTTAAAATCGCGAGAAGGGCAGGAGGGAAGCTCCTGCCCCCTCACAATCCCTCTACTACCTTAGAGAAACTGAGGAAATTTCTGCAGCACTGTCTTGTACGGATGCGGTGTCTAGTCATGCTTAAGAACCGTGCAGGCATTTATATTAATCTCTACCCGAACTACTAAATTTGTTAGAGCAGCATATAGTACTGGTCACTGAGCCAGCCCAATCCAAATGTCCAGGTGCCGAAATGCCCAGAAGGGACGCGATTATGGAATTCCGCAGATATATGTTATGCGGGTATGCGGGTATACGTTGTTGGAGGTAGTGCTGCTCGCCATACTCTTATGATAGCTCCTTTGTCGTTCGGATAGCTTCCGGGAGCGCGCTTGTTTCTGGCTTCGGATATACGCTAAGAATTCGGGCATATGGCTCCGGCTTCGGGCATGGGTTTATCTTCGGAAATGCGCTGAGGATTCGGGCATGGGTCTGTCTTCGGAGACTCGCTTTGGCTCCAGGCATACGTTTCGGCTTCGGGCGTCTTTGTGGAAAGCATTTCCTGCGCAGGAATGCAGCTGTCGGACGAGAAGCAGAGCGGCCGTAAAGAAAGCCGGAAAGGTTGTAGAAGGGATTTACACCCGGACGGAATATGTGTGGAGGCGGTGAGCAGTGGTGTTTGTTTTCCTTTTATTGTTGATATATACTCCTGTCTTTTTGCTAGTTAGTTAGAGCACAGAGCATAGAGCACCGTAGAGCTGTTGCGAGTTTTCAACACTTTGGGGTTATGCGCAGCGAATGGAGTTTCCAGTGGCCTGAAAATGCGGAACTCTTGTTTGGTATGAAAAATTTGTATAATAGAGAGAAGTTATCAAAGAGATAAGGAGAGATAATGAAATCGTATGTGGTAGCGAATGACTTTTAACAAAAGAGTAGATGACCAAGTAGATAGAAAGTAAAATGAAATGCGATAATAGACAGATAACAAACGAACATAGGGAAGAACAGGTTCTCTTATATCCTCCTTGAGACACAACATTTCCTTCACAGCACACTTCCTGCGCATGCCATATGTCGGGTTAGTTTCTTCCACATAGTCATCTTTTCCTCGTCTTGAGCCAAGTCAGATCCGAGATGAAAACACAAGCTCCGAGGATGTAGTTTACTGGCCTGCCGAATACTAGATATATAGCCGCGGGTGACCACAGTGTTCGGCTATGATGATAGTTCGCGTTTCATTGTTCGGCGATGGGTGTTTGATGCTGTTGCATTGATATGCAGGATTGGTATTGGAGTATGAAGCTAGTAACGTAAACCATGGTGATGTGACACAGCACTAGGATGTGACACTTACCTTGGCGTCACGTGAGACTTTGAATTCTGGAGATATCAACCCCGCTCCAACACATCAAAACAGCGGAATAAGCCAATCTGGATATCAACCATGGGGAAAGTGAACCTCCGAAAGGCCTCGGAATACGAGGAACGACTCCAAAGAGCTGTTAAGGCCACCAAGCGACTGCAAAACCCAATTCCAGTTGCTGAAGCAGCTGAAGAATTCCAAGTAAATAGGCGAACACTATACCGACGTGTTGCAGGCACCTGCCAGAGCCGCATTGAATCTCACGAGAATCAACAACGTCTATCAAGGTCGGAAGAGGTTGCAGTTGTTCGCTGGTGTCAGAGGCAGGATGATAATGGGTTTCCACCACGTCTCGACATGGTGAAGGATATGGCGGTTTTCTTGGGGAGGAAGCGGACAGGTGTAGAGCCATTACCACTAGGTCAGAATTGGATAACCCGATTTCTGACCCGGAACCCAGCTCTTGCAGCAAAGCTAAGCACAAGGCTAGAGCGTCAACGATCGTACGCGAAGGACCCGGGCCTTTTAAAAGACTACTTCACCAAGTTAGGCCAGCTAATACGGGCTCACAATCTGCAAGCTTGTCAGATTTTCAATATGGATGAAAAAGGATTTTTGATGGGACTTTCGACACGGGCAAAGGTGTTATGTTGAAGGGGCCACAGGAACCCACATGTAACACATGATGGAAAACGGGAACTTGTCACTGTCATTGAGACTGTGTCAGCAAGTGGAGCTGCGCTGTCTCCATTTGTTATCAATAAAGGTAAAGGGCATTACCTAGGATGGTACCGCAATCTCACAGACAAGGAACGAAGCTATCGCTTTAGCTATTCCCCCAAAGGTTGGACCGACAATCTGCTTGCGTTGGAGTGGTTAAAGGATTTATTTGACCCCGAGTCCGGTATCATAGCTGGTATTGGAGAGCCCCGGCTTCTAATTTTTGACGGGCATGGGTCCCACATTACCTTTTCCTTCATTCAGTTTTGCATCGACCATGATATTCACCTCCTATGCCTCCCCTCACATTCTACACATTTATTACAACCCCTTGACGTGGGGCTGTTCTTACCTTACCAACATTTCTACGGCTTGGCCGTAGATAAACACCTCCGCTCTGGTCAAAGTTTGGAAGGAATCAAAAAAGCTGTTTTTATTCCATTTTTAACTGAGGCATGAGATACTACTATGAGGCCTGTAACAATTCGAAGCGCATTCACTCCGACTGGGATCTGGCCTCTGAATCCACGTCGTGTTCTACGAAAGGTTGCTCCAGAGAGACCTAAGCGGCGGGATACTCTTGGTCTTGTGAAAAACCCGCGCAATGCCCAAGATATCTGAAATAGGGTTAAGATGGGAAAGAGTTTACTGGATCTAGGGCTATTGTCCTCAGAGGATATGCCAAGGGGAGAAAGAGTGGAAATTAGGGACCGGGTAGTTGGGCTTTTACGTGATCTCGGATATCAGCTCAAAACTGAGATTGCTGAAAAAGATCTGTATCTTGAGACAAACCAACGTCTTCAAGGCACGGCAAGTCTCTATAATACCACTGACAAGCGACAGCTATCTGTTGCCCGAGTTCTGGATGTAGCAGAGCTAATACGCCTTCGCAATGCACGAATTGAGAAGGATAATATAAAAAAAGGAGTTCCGAGAACCTACAAGGCTGGCCTGAAGGTTTCTACCAAATCACAACAGAAACCCAAAACAAATCTTCAAAAACATCCTTCTCTTCTCACGCCGGATCGGCTGGTTCGGGAGGTAGTAATCGCCAATACCCCAATGGTGATGTTTATTGATTCGGAAGTGGAGGGAAGTGAGGAGGAGATTCTGAGCGATAGTGATTGGAACGCTCCACCTCAGACTCTACAAAAGCATCCTTCCAGTAGCCCATTTCGTGCTCAAAAGAGTACAAAGCCTGACCGACCCTTACACATGTCCCTTAGCTCTCGGCGGCCTTAGTGCACCTATTTTCTGTCCTAGTATCCTTTTATACTCATATCTTTACCCTACCCCCCCTCTCTCGGCTAAATTTTTTTTTGCCAGTTTTAATATTCTCCCTCTTGTCCCTTTTCTTTCATAGTTACATTCTCCTTTCATTTCTCATTCTAAATCATGTCTTAGCTTCTCAATTGGACTTATATTTGTTGAGATACGGAGGAATTAGGCCAGCTCTCGCATCGGGACTACCGATGAAACCCGTGTGTCAGTTCACGGACCTGTGTCAGATCACGATGCCATACGTTAGTCGTGAGACTGTGTTCGAGGTAGTAGTGTGTTGCAGGTCTTAGTAGTTATGTTCCTGATCCAACGAGAATGGGAACATATGTATATGGTGAGCAGTCGAGAACGTTCCACGTTCAACAGCGAGAGCATGTGGTTGTCAGTGAAAAGATATTTTTCTCCCGCACTTCAGTGTGCGATCGGTTTCGAGTGAGTTGCTTGGCATTCGTTTCGTTTCAAAGCTCATCACTCGCCGTGCAATCGTATAGCCACAGTTGAAGTTTAACACCACGCCCCGCCCCCCGCCGAGGCCTTGCGCAAGCGCTCATTTTAGGCAATCCATTATTTAGTGACGAATCCCACACCCAACCAAGCTAGCACTGACTTATTTTTTTCAGTTACCCCTCCCCTGTGAGAAGAACTGTACAACCAAACCTGGCCATCACGGAACTCGATAAGTATGAAATGCTTTGGATTCAAAAAGATTTCACAACAAAACCTGACCTGTTGTACCGGATCACTCATTATTTAGATTGTTGCCATCCGAGATCCCGAGGTGTGACTATATACCGTACTATATCTAAAAAACAGGGATCATAGAAATATTCGTTAATGGGCGTTGATGATGGGAGGATACAAATATACATTCAAAATCTACACATACCGTAAAATCTCTTAAAATCCATCCCTGATCAGCCCTATAATCTCGGGATTCCGGGTCGAGTGTTCTTAAGAAGGATTAGTGCTTTCCTGGCAGGGTAAAGCCGAGTCATCCGGGTGTGTTAGATCTCTTTTTGCTGGCTTTCTTAATTCGGTTAACTAGCCAAACAAAACCTATCTTGGGTAAATACCGCTGTCCATAAGATTATCTGGGGCATGCAGGAGATAGAGAATCTCTGGAGATTTCATTGTACTTGCACTGTTGCCTCAACCGAAGGTGCAGTAACGTGGCCGTCATGCTTAGTCACTCGGAAGCCTGCAGCTATGATATCTATAATATATTCCTGGTTAGATGATCATGCCTAAAGCCTGGCTAGATTAGCCTCTTGAGGACCCTAGTCCTATTTATATTGCTTTAGTTGTCACTATGTAAGGTGGTTGAGGCAGATTCACTACGTCTCCACAATTTCCTGTTCGGATAACATTGGGAGTTGGAAATTATCAGACGATGCTCACGAATCTGTAAGATTGGCGACAAACTCACCTTTAGCTTGAGATATCCCATGCTCGGGGATGGAACCGGGGAAGAGTTTGTGTTGGGCAATTATGTATCCATAGCTGCCCAATTTTCCCGTAGTTTTATTGAGATGTCGGGGGAGTCGGGAACGATTGACTCCATTTGTAGCCGGTCTCACCCCTGGGGCCTAATGACACCCATCCTCAGAAATAAAGTGGGCAGATCTTGTAGGAAACTTTTCATTAAATTTTCACCGGATCGGAGGTATTTGTTGATTGTGGTTTTTTTTAGTCATTTTTTGAGTTTTCCTTCTCTCTACTCTACCAGGCCTTCCGGGTATGCTGCACTGTTAATAGGCGGGGAGCGGAAGTGAGAAAGGAGTGCAATCGATTTGATTCGATCGCCTAGATTATCATAATTGTCTTCCGACTGTCCTGTCAGGTATATAGATATATGAGACAAGATCGTGAGACCCCCAAGAGAAATTCTACCATGATATGATACCGTATACCACACCCTAACGCCAGCCCGTTCCATCATTAAGCAAAGGAAGAGAAGAATACCAGAATCGTAAAAGCGGAGCTCGTCCAAAAAAAATATCTACTGTAGGTTTAGTGCCCGAAACACCTAAGGGAGGAAATCGGAAATCGGACGCGAAGAAAAGAAGAAGAGAAGAAATGTGTTCTATATATCTCAGAAAAACGGGGAAGAGGAGAGATAAAGTCGTAAGGTGTTTGTTAAGGCTGCAAACGGAGCAGATAGCTAGGTTCGGAGGTGCCAGAAGAGGCTGTGCCTCCTGGGCCTTGTGCCACGCGAAAGGTCGCCTTTTGGGCTATGAGAAGCTTCACTACTCCCGTATTCCCATACCGAGCGGCCAACGAGAGAGGTGTTTTGCGGCGATTGTCTAGTCTATCCGGGCTAACGTCTCCCCGTTTCAATAGGAGCCTCACTATTCCTTCATCCCCATTCTGGGCGGCCCACGAGAAGGTGTTCCGGCCGCACTTGCTTTGCTTATCGGGGGTAACATCTTCCCATTTTAATAGAAGCCTCACTGCCCCATCACTCCCATTCCGGGCTGCCTAATAGAGCAGTATTCGGCCATCATTGTCTAGCCTATCGGGGTTAACGTCTTTCCGTGCCAAAAATAGTCTCAGTAAGCCAGCATAGTCATCCCCGGCGGCCCACGAGAGCGGAGTTCGGCCAAAAATGTCTGAGCTATGGGGTTAACGTCTTCCCGTCTCAACAGTAGCTTGACCGCTCTATCACGCCCGTGTATGGCGGCCCAGGAGAGGGGTTTTCGGCCATTATTGTCTGGCCGATTTGGTCTGACGTCTTCCCGTTCCAAGAGTAGTTTCACTACTCCGTCACGCCCATGCCAGGCGGCCAGCGAGAGCGGTGTACGGCCAAAATGGTTGGGCCTATCGGGGTTGACGTCTTCCCGTTCCAACAGCAGCTTCACTACTCCTTCACGCCCATCGCCGGCGGCCAACGAGAGTGGTCTTCGGCCATGATTGTCAGGCTTATCGGGGTTAACGTCCTTCCGTTCCAACAGCAGCTTCACTACTCCTTCATACCCATTCATGGCAGCCCACCAGAGCGGTGTTCGGCCATGATTGTCTGGCCTATCCGGGATAACATCTTCCCGCTCTAACAGCAGCTTCGCCACTCCTTCACCCCCGTTCCCGGTGGCCCACCATAGCGGTGTTCGGCCATTCCCGTCTGGCCTATTGGGATTAACGTCCTTCCGTTCCAATAGCAGCTTCACTACTCCCTCATGCCCACCCACGGCGGCCCACGTGAGCGGTGTTCGGCCATCATCGTCAGGCCTGTCAGGGTGGACGTATCTTCTCCTAAATAGTGCACTGATTATTTGTGGTGTCTTTTCCCGCCTGCGGCCAATGCCCCCAAGATTGACAAATGCCCGACTAAGTAAGAGCCTGACCACCCCTTCGCGCCCACTCCCAGCTGCCCATGAGAGTGCAGTTCGTCCATATCTCGTGTCTGGTATTTCCGGCTGAGTGTTCTTTTGTTCCAAGAGTAGCTTTACTACTTTTTCATGTCCATACTTTGCAGCCCACATGAGTGGCGTCAGACCGGAACTATCTTTTTCGTTTACGTCCCATCTCTTTGTTTTTAACAAATCAATTGCGACTTCGGCAATGCCTAAATAGGAAATACAATGTAGTGCAGAAAATGGTTCCACGTACTTAAGGAGCCACTCGCCAGTCGACCTCACAAATAATTTGGCGGATATGTGACTATCGTATTGATCAAAAAAGTCACGCGCAAGGGACCTTGAGCGATCTGAGAGCTCCACTCGCATGTGAGTTCCCCAGTACAAAGAAGCATATACCAGCAAGGGTGGGCAATTGAAATCATTAGAGGGGCGAGACGGAAGCTGCTTAACGGCCTGGAAGTTAAGATATGTCAAACAAGTCTCCGCTATTTTCGAGTGAGGTTTGTCGAATAAATGGGTATGACGGGAGAGATACTCCTTTAGCGTGAAATGGATAAGTCGAATAGCGGAGGACCCTTTATCGACAGTAACAAGTCCGAGGCAACAGCCTAATACTGTCTGGATCGAAGGAACATTGTTGGTATTAATGTCGGTTGATCCTATCTCGACCCCTAAGGCGTGGCATATCTCATCCACACTCAGCGGCCGCTTGGAATGCGAAATCCACATTAGAGCCTCCATCCCTAGTCTTGCTCTATCCCGATTCTGGGCCTTTATCCGTCTTATGGTTGCACCGTAAGCGTCCCCCAAGCCCAAGCCATTTTTCATAGTATCGAGTTTCTCCCGCCTTCGATAGAGTGTTGTTTCCTGCAGGATGGACTCAATATTTAGAGATACCAGCAGGAATCTAGAAACGGATCTGTTAGCTCATAGTTTCATATAGTTTTTGTAGGCCCTTGCTCCTCACTTACATTTCTGAAACGGTCTCGGGAATGTTCTTTATAATATCCTCCTCCAAGCTCTTGTCCATCGCCTCCGGTGTTGTGTCCTCTTTGAGTTTCGCCCTCAGAAATCGAATGATATCATCCTTGGTTGGTGTAATAGATACAACGGCTACCCTCCCGCCAAGGTGTCTCTCCACCTCTCCCCGGATATGCGATCTTCCGGCCAGGAATATCCGTGTGCTTGGGGCCTTATGTAGGACTTGTTGCAGTGACTCAAGCAGCTTTGCCCGGTGCTCGGCGACGCATTCGTCGAGGGCATCAATGCATAGGAAGGTGGGCCGTAGCGACGCAATATCCTGTAACATCTCCACGATTTGGCTGAGCCCTAACCGCCGGCCCCCGGTGGCCTTCTGGTCTTGAAAGGCATGGGCGATCTTTGCCGGAATCATTTCGTGTCCGCCAACAAGCTGTTTTAGGAGAGAACTTAGGACGGTGGTTGGGGATTGTTGATTCTGGTCCGCGAAGTCGAAATAGAAGCATGCCACTGCAGAATTTTGCTCTCCTACCGAATCGCATAATGTGTCTATTACTAAGGAGCTAGAGTCACGGTTTCTTAGCGGCGCCTTTTGTTTACGTAGGGTATGCTTTCTTACCTGATGTAGGTTTTGCCGACCCCCGGATCTCCACAGCAAAACAAGGCCGAATTATCGGATTCCCCACCACGAGTGCAACTGAACAAGTTCTCATATTCCTCTGTTCGTAAGAGCCAGTCCCCCACGTGTTCTACTCGGCCGTCTCGGATACTGCGGTGCCGTATCCAGGGGTCCAGCGAAGATAACCACGCGAGAATCTCAGCTCTCTCATCGGGACTACCGGTATTAAAGTTATCCACATGGTTGAATGAGAAAGTATTGAATGAGTTGGTATTAAAGGAGTTGCTATAGAGAGAGTTACTATGTTGTTCGATACGAGATGGCGACATTTCCGTTCTCGCGTCGCCGCACGGAGGGGTGGGTCCAATGATGAGGATTCAAAGGGGCCGGTTCTGGAGTATTTGTACGTGTACAGATAAAGGTGCAGTACCCTGCTCGAGTACCCTACTCAAGGGCTTCGCGGAATTGCGCCACTGACTCACCCCGTTTCAAAATCCCTGCTCAAGCATGCTGAGATGTTTTCCCACAAGACAGGGTTGCTCACAAGTAAAATAATTCCTATCTAGTATAATTCCTATCTTGTCGGAAACCGGTACGAAAATCCCCTCGGTATGTACCGGTAGATCTGGATGACTACCGTGAAGATCGAAATAATTTGGGATCACGTCAGGATGTTGGAGTAAATGTTGCAACGAAGGAGAAAACCCATCCCACGCCAGCGTTCCATAGATTACCAGCAATGTTTTTTCATCGGGGCAAAAATCACAATGTCTCGTCCGCAGCAAACCAAATGCTGCTTCAGCTTCTAGTAAGAAAGCGCACTCGGAAAAAAAATCCTAAAAATCCCAACATTTTTCCTTAAAATAGCCAGGAAATCCTACTGGATTTTAGAATTTTCTCTGACAGCAAAGGGCAGCTATGCAGATGGCCTGTTGTAGATTCAGTGAAGGCAGACTACCAGCCTGTGTTGGGACCCGCTATTACCTTGTTTGGCGCCATAGTGAATCAGTAGGTAAAACATTGCGCTTTGGCTGGAGTGGGGGAACGTTGCTGGTATTCTCTAGTACTCGTAAGGGCACGGGATTGACTAGTATTGAAAAGGGTTTCCCCGCAACGAAGGGGGGAGTGGGAAAGGGGGGTTGGGTCCAAATTATTGGAGGACTGGGAATGCTCTGGTTCAAACGGAAGGTCATGATAGTGCCGCTTAGCAAAAGTAACCGAACATCTGACTCTGCAACGTTCCACTACATAGCATGGCAATCCTTCCCCTCGCTCTTGAACACATCATACCTTTATTATAGCCAAAAAAAACTCAACAAAGCAAATAGATCACAGACAAGGTGTTAATTAGGATGATATATTATTTGTTTTATTTTAAATAATTTGTGGTTGTGGTTTTGGAGGTCATTTGTTGAGTTGGGTGCTAATAAAGTGTGAGAGCCGTTGCATAGCAACGTTCGGTTGCTTTTGCTAAGGGACAATATCGCTAGAACCCTTCTGGTAAAGAGGGTAAATAAAGTAAACAATCACATTAGACACTTTCAGCAGATCCCTGTTTTTCAATTCGAACTCGAGTTCGAAAAATGATAGGCACGCCTAGCGATGTTTCTAAAATTGCTAAGTACTCAATACGAAGAGAGATGTGATCATCAATAAATCATAGCATAGCATACCCGATCAAGCACCGGACTTCTAGACTAACTCAATTTATGGCTAGTGTCATCTGGGCACCTGTCCTGATATCCTTGCAGTTAGTTGTGCCTATCATTTTTCGATCTCGAATTCGAAATCAAAACAGGGATCTGCCGAAAGTGTCTATTCAAAGGCGGTTGGGAGGGAAGAAGCAAGTGAAAAATTGGGAAAAGGAAGTAAAATGTAGCGGAAGGAAGAAATAAGCTAGCACCGGACACTAACGCTACCGGTATACAGGTAGGTTGAAGAGCGGGTTCCGATAAATGTTCCTGCTATTTTGCTTATAAAGACCTTAAAGAACTCCCTTTCAGAAGACCCGATTCGGTCCCCCTCCTTCTGCCCCCCCGGGTTCGATTACAAAAGGGCTTCTCCGCAACGCTGGTTGGAGTTTGCCCTCCTGATAAGGTGTGTTGTCAACTACAGTAGTAAGGAGTATTATCTCAAGTGAGGGCCGAAAGAAAACCCCCCCAGTGAGCTTTCTCCCTATGATACCGGCAGACTACGATACCCGTAGAATTCCGAAAATAAGGCACATTCGAAAATTAAGCGTAGCAACGGGGCAACGGTTATTGTCTCAATCAGCGACCCTAAACCTTAGCTACCAGGACAAATCTTGAATAAGGCGCGCGCCTTGTTTACGAAATCCTACGGTAATCCAACCGGGAAATCCTGGGCGCCCAGGCGCCATGCCCATGTTTTGGCTCCCACGGCACTTGAGCCTGCTTGTACGGTATGAGTGATTAAGCACATCACTTAACGTAACCTTCTTGTCAATCCAATTTGAGAAAGAGGTGCCGTAGCTCCCTGAGGGCTGATAGGTATCACCGCTGGAACTCGCCATTTTCAACGCCTATCTTGTGCTAGGCAATATGCTTCTCACTAAAATCTAATAATAGAAAGATGATGGTATTATAATCCCAGCAGTAGAGCACTGCAATAGGAGCAGATATAGCGCAGGCCGATGGGCAGCGCGGGCATGTATGGAGGAACACAGAAGTGTGGACGGGTGAACGTTCTAGGGCAAGCACGGATGTTTAGGGCATATGCGGAGACATGGCTATCACAGGTAAGAGCAGAGTTTTACCTACTAAAGTTAGAGGTGAACCGTAGCTATCGTAGCAACCTCCATAGCGAATACAACTCCAACATCTCCTCCGTCAAACACCCGAACACGAATCGTGCCACCTCCATCAAAAGAGAGCGCAAGCGAGATGTTTCCAAGGGCTAGGAATAAATACTTGGAAGATTCCTATTAAAATCAAAAATAATCTTTCTTTGGTTTGGAGGGCATTGTAGTTGTACTGTAAATTTATAGGGTACATGAGAACTACTATTATCTGGGAGGACATTTTCAGGGCTTTCCATAGTCAGTAATGTGGGCACCGCAACTGTACTTATGACTTTGAGGTGGGGAGTTGGGGGGTTGCCCAAAATTTACCTCCGGAGGTATGGTACATAAAGTTTCAACCCTCTCGTATTTACCCGGCGCCCGAGCAGGCTGTTCTCTGTTTTCTCTTTGGTCAGCCATCGCAAGTGTCGCGGCACAGTAGGGCCAAATCATATCCTCACTACTTAAAGCACATGTCCGAGGATCTTGGGATCACTATCTTTCACTCATGGGGCTCACATGTGGAAGTACTGGGAAACTTCAATGCGCCTGAAAATTTGAAGAGCTGAGAAATTTGGTTTGAGGGCCGAAGTTACCGGGACCCTGGTACCGGGCCGGACGGAACCCCAAGGGAGAAGTTACTACTTGTGCAGTACTGGTACCCGTAAACGAGTAATCTGGCAAAAGTCGGATTGGAGCTAAAGCTAAATGAAGGCAACCGAGCCAACAGGGGGGCGTGAAGGAGGCGAATTCACCACAGTTTACTGTAAACAGATAGGGCAGGTTCGAGAAAATCCTCAGTAGCGTTAATCCGACTTTTGCCAGTTTATACGGGTAGTACCGGCGCTCTTACGTCAGTGTGTGCCAGCTCACAAAAGCTACGTTACAAAAGCGGGGAGGATGTTTTTCGATACTTGAGTACCGTACAGTACCTTGCATGTGTATCACCAGGGTGGTTGTTTTCATTCGGATCCTCTCGGGAGATCGGCGCTTGGCGCTCGCTCCAGGAGTGACGTACGGTACTAGTACTGTACCGATTGGCGCGCTACACCGCGGAGGGCACTTAAGTTATTTTGCGCTGGAGCAACAATTATTCGAGTTTGTACAGCAGGGTATCTTACCCACTGGTCTTTATCAAGAGTACAGTATGATACCTCCGCTAGCCGGTCCCTTGCCCGAGTTCTTACCAGATAAATTTACGGAGGTAAAGGGCATAAGTTTTGTAGGTTCCACAAGCGAGGTCTATTGCCCTCACCCTTTGTGTAACCTACAAAACTTATGCCCTATACCTCCGGAGTCTATTCGGCCCAAGGAAGGTATTCTTTGGCGAAGATTGACGAGTAGACCCTGGTTGCGATGGTGAGGGAACTCTGGAGCCTGATCCTCAAATAACTGTTCCTTAACATCTTGCGAGACTTTGATACAGGGTTCCATCACCACATCTCAAAGAGCATTCTGAGTTTTCCCTACTAACTAATTAGACTAAACCAATCGAGATATACAGTGCGAACTGTTTAAAAGATTTTCACTCAGCCTTCTCTCTCCCGAACAGACCCCTTGATACTCGAGTACATCTAAAACATAAACTGCCTCCCTACCTGGCATGACTGCTGATAAGCCCAGGTTCTGGAAGCCTTGGCTTGATCTTCCGATCCACAGGTTAACGTGCAATCAGATTGATATAATACATTACCGGTATTCCGTCCGGCATATATAAGCCGCCACCAGAACCGGCCATTGAGCTGACGTCAGGAGAGCCACTAAGTTACGCAAAAACTACACCGCAGAAACTCGAATAACCGAACCGTGTGCTCACTGAGGTCAGGAAATCTTCAATCCCTTCCCTGCCTCGGAAAGGGGGGAGAAGTAGTGCTTTTGCAATGTTCTTTGTCCCCTTTCTAGTGAAGGAAATCTTGGGCTTCATCGCACACGGTTCGGTTATTCGAGGTTTTTACGGTATCATATGAGAAGCCCTATGGGGGGGGGTTTACAATGATACGACGGTCGTAATCGGAAACTGTGTTTACTCGGGTATTTTGTGACGAATTGCCTGATTGATGTTGTAATACTCAGAACACCGATATTTTGCTAAGAGTAGAAGACCGAGAGTGGGCTGAAAAGATTTCCCCAGGTTAACGAAGGTGTAAACATGACCCCCTTACAGCTGTCTTCAGAATTGTTCTTCAGGCTGTGCAAAGATGAGCCGTATTCTACTCGTAGAGATGAGCCTGACACAGGAGGATGAGTCTCCGTTAACCAATAACCTTAATGAAAAATGGGCCGAGGGCACTGGAGGCCAAAAAATGTTATCCAGGCTAGGACCTAATTAGTCGGGAGTGCTTGTGTCTTCAGCGGAGCCCAAATGGGATCAATGTATCTGCCAGAAGGAAAGCGGGAGAGCTATACTTGTAATGGAAGTGAAGGAGTCGGATGCGCGGATGTTGGATGATACCCGATGTGGGGTCCCCGTCTTTCGTCTGTTTAGCATGGGAGTGGGCAAAGGGAAGGGGAGACATGCGTGCAAGAGTATAGACATGTGCGGTGGTCCCTGGGAGGATAGGAGGACTTCGTTTGGTTATATATACTCCTATATTTACCTTTAGTTAGTTGAGATAGAGAGAGAAAGGAAAAAACGACAGAGCCTCCTAAGTTGTGCGTTAGGGATCGTATTTTCGTGTGAACTCTTGGCGTTTCGTTTCGTTTCGTTTCGTTGCTGTCGTCGGTTTGTTTAAAACTTGCTGGAGGAGGATGTCTTGATTTTAATTTCCACTCTACAGTTATGCCGAAATAGGGATCCTGATGCTCGAGTACACAAGAATTATCATACTTCCATGCTCCTTCTTCCTTTATCATCCTCACCTCTCTCGCCGTAACCACCATAGCGCTTTTTTCCCCCTGGCCTCTCCGAATCTCTTTTCTTCCATTCCTATCTCCTCCTGTGTCTTTGTTTCTCCTCCTCCCCTCTCCTCTCCTCATCTGAAATTCTTTCCTTTCCTCCTGGCTCCGCCTTCCTTCTCCGACTTTGAAATTATTCTTGTTTGTCTTTTCTTTGAGAAGTAATAAATTCTAGATATGTGACCGTCAAGGTTGTTCTCGATATGTCAAGGTCATGCTGTCGATGATATTACCAAGCGCCCGTGATTCGCAATAATGGTGCTAAATAGACTCTTAACTTGCATCACCGAGTGAGTATCTGTGATTTCGTAGATTAAGTTCACCACTCATCCAACGATTCCCCGCCTTAACGACACGTAAGAATCAGAAAGAAATAAGATAAGTAAATGATGCGAGATAGATAATGGTGTACTTGAACCAATAGGGCGAGGTGGCAGTGCTAGTTTTCTCTTCGTCATTTGTGGGTAAAAAGTTTTCGCATTGAGATTTCCCACGGCAGAATATTACAGGGGGCACCGTACCCTTCATATAGTGTAGAGGTACTTCTATAACTGCCAATATTTATTGAGCTGAAACTAGGGCAGTCTTCAGGGGATCTGAAGGGAATGAGAAATAATTTTCTCCATTTGTAGCTGGTCTTGTGCATGTAGCAGAATAACATCTCATATCCGGAAAACGGAAACATTCAGAAACGGGATGTCTTGAACCCCCTTACTAAATAGGAAGTGCTTACGGGCTCTGTTTTCTCTCTTTTACCCCCCCCCCCTCCCTGCCCGCTTCTGAATATTCCTCTGGCACCCCAGACATGCTTTCCAGCTAAAATCCTAGAGATAACAGGCTTAGGGAAAGGAGAGTAATAGATTTACCCGATGTCCCAGATCCCCACATTTCTCTTATGCTTTAGAGATTCCTCAAAAGAAATTATATCATAACTAGCAACCTCCATAGAACACAGAACTCAGTACAACTCAACATCTCCTGGGTCAAACACACCCGAACACAAAACGTGCCACCTCCATCAATATCCCTATAGCGCAACCTTGAAATATCTTAAATTCTAAAATATTTCCTTTGGCTCTCAATGCCAACAGTTATTACTAATACACTGCAGGCCTCAGAATTTGCCAATACTTTCATGATTGTGCTCTCACAAACTGCATCTATAGCCTGGGATACTATCGTATGATCTTATGGTGCAGGTTTTCCCTTGTATCTATCATTCTTCAACCCCATCCCCAATAATGCACCACCTACACCCCGCTTCTTACTGAAGCCTTATGTAAGCGCTCATTCAGGCCATCCCTTATTGAGTGACGAATCCCACACCCAACCAAGCTAGCACTGACTTATTTTTTCAGTTACCCCCCCCCCGTGAGAAGAACCGTACGGTCAAACCTCGCAATCGGGGAACTCAATAAGTATGAAATGCTGTGGATTCAAAAAGATTTTCACAACAAAACCTGACCTGTTTTCCCGGATCACTCATTATTTGGATTTTGGTCGTTCGAGATAGCGAGGTGCGACTGTACAAGTACTGTACCCAAAATCAGGGATTATGGAAATATTCGGGGGGGTGTTGATAATGGGAGAATCCAAGTATACATTCAAAATCTCCTGAAATCCGCCCCCCATCAGCCCAATAACCTCCGGGGCGAGTATTCATAAGAAGGATTAGTGCTTTCCTGACAGGGTATAGCCGAGTAATTTGGTTGCGTTAGACCTCTTTAACTGTCTTTCGTAATTTATGCTAACTCGCCAAACAAAACCTATCTTAGGCTAATGCCGCGGTTCATAGGAATACACTGGACATGCAGGAGATAGAGAATCTCTAGAGATTTCATTGTACTTGCACTGTTGCCTCGACGGAAGGTGCAGTAAAGTTGATCTAGGCATAATAAAATAAGGCTATGTTCGGTAGAGAGTGTATCGGGATTCTTATTCTTTCTACATCTCCGGACGTGTCCTATATATACACAAACTTCACTTTACAGAAAGAACTCTTCGTCCGCGACACCCTCCACCATTTTCTCCTATCTTCGCTCCATCCACCCAACTCCTCAGAAGTTTCCCGAAACTTCTATTCCTTGATTCCATCCCTTGCGTTTCGTCCTCTTACACCGTTTCTCCCATCTTCTACGATCCTTCGCAGTCCTCACACATCGGTCTGTTTCCTAACCATCATAGTGTGACACTGATACGTTTCAACTCCTGGCAAACCTTAACCTCTAACCTCTAGTCTCCCTAGTGCCAATCCCTAAAACATCCCAAACTTTCCAGCTTTAGCTAACGTCACAACCAAACATACCCTCACTCTTCTGATGCCATACTACCCAATCGTGCAACCGCTATCAAACCCAATTCCTCTCAGCCATGTCCCATTAGCGTTCCGACTATCTCCCAGGTATGGAATGAATCTTCGTGAATTTTCAACAAGGCACCCTGCAGAGCGGCGATCATGCTTGGTCACTCGGAAGCCAGCAGGTATCTATATTCCCAGTTAGATGATCATGCCTAAAGCATGGCTAGACTATCCGCTTGCGAACCTTAGTCCCACTTCCGTTTCATTAGTTCTCACTGTTTAAGATCTTTGGGCTAAATTCATTATGTTTCAAGAATTTCCCGTTCGGATAACATCAGGATTCTGAAAGTATCAGATGCCCACAAATCCGTAAGATGGCGACAAACTCGCCTTTAGCTTGAGATATCCCATGCTTGGGGATGGAACCGGGGTAGAGTTCGTGTTGAGCAATTAAGTATCCATAGCTGCCCAATTTTACCGTAGTCCTATTGAGATATCGGGGGAGTCGGAAGCGATTGACTCTATTTGTAGCTTGTCTCGCGCCTGGAACCCAATGACACCCGTCCCCGGAGATAAAGTGTGAAGAGCTTGTAGGAAACTTTCTTTTAAATTTTCACCGGATCAGAGGTATTTGTTGACTGTTTTTTTAATCATTTTTTGGGTTTTCCTTCTTTCTATTCTACCCTGCGTCCCGGGCATGCTGCACCGTTAGCAGGCTGGGACCGATAGGGCAGAAGTGAGAAAGGAGTGCAATCGAATTGATTCAATCGCCTAGATTATCATAATTGTCTTCCGACTGTCCTCTCAAGTATATACATATATGAGACAAGATCGAGAGACCCCCCAAGAGAAATTCTACCATGATACCATATACCACACCCTAACATCCATTCTATCATTAAGCAAAGGAATAGAAGAATACAAGAATAGTAAAAGGGGAGCTATTCCAAAAAAAAATCTAGCTTTAGTGCCCGAAACACCTAAGGGAGGAAATGGGAAATCGGATGCGAAGAAAAGAAGAACAAATGAAATGTGTTCTATATAGCTCAGAAAAACAGGGTAGAGAAGAAATAAAGTCGTAAGGTGTTTGTTAAGGCTGTAAATGGAGCAGATAGCTAGGTTCGAAGGCGCCAGAAGAGGTTGTGCCATCTGGGCCTTGTGCCACGCGAGAGGGCCGCCTTTTGGGCCTTGAGAAGCTTCACTACTCCCGTATTCCCATACCGAGCGGCCAACGAGAGAGGTGTTTTACCGCGATTGTCTAGTCTATCCGGGCTAACGCCTCCTCGTTTCAACAGGAGCCTCACTATTCCTTCATCCCCATTCTGGGCGGCCCACGAGAGCGGTGTTCGGCCACACTTGCTTTGCCTATCGGGGGTAACGTCTTCCCTTTCTAATAGAAGCCTCACTGCCCCATCACTCCCGTTCCGGGCGGCCCAGTAGAGTGGTGTTCGACCATCATTGTCTGGCCTATCGGGGTTAACGTCTTTCCGTGCCAACAATAGTCTCACTAAGCCAGCATAGTCATTCCCGGCGGCCCACGAGAGCGGAGTTCGGCCAAAAATATCTGGGCTATCGGGGTTAACGTCTTCCCGTCTCAACAATAGCTTCACTGTTCTATCATGCCCGTTCATGGCGGCCCACGAGAGCGGTTTTCGGCCATTATTGTCTGGCCGATTTGGTCTGACGTCTTCCCGTTCCAAGAGTAGCTTCACTACTCCATCACGCCCATGGCAGGCGGCCAGCGAGAGCGGTGTACGGCCAAAATCGTTGGGCCTATCGGGGTTAACATCTTTCAGTTCCAGCAGCCGCTTCACTGCTCCGTCATGCCCACCCATGGCGGCCCACGAGAGGGGTGTTCGGCCGCTACTGTCTGGCCTATCAGGACTAACGTCCTCCCTCGCCAATAGTAGCTTCACTACCCCAGTAAGCCCATCCCCGGCAGCCCGGGAGAGCGGCGTTCGTCCATTGTTGTCTGGCCTATCGGGTTTAACGTCTTCATGTGCCAAAAGTAGCTCCACTACTCCATCGCGCCCGCGCCGGGCAGCCAGAGAGAGCGGTGTACGGCCAAAATTGTTGGACCTATCAGGGTTAACGTCTTTCCGCTCCAACAGTAGCTTCACTGCTCCAGCATGCCCGCTCATGGCGGCCCACGAGAGCGGTGTCTGGCCATTATTGTCTGGCTTATCAGGGCTGACGCCTTCCTTTTCCAAGAGCAGCTTCACTATTCCCTCGCACCCATCCCCGGCGGCCCTCGAGAGCGGTGTTCGTCCATTGTTATCTGGCCTATCGGGGTTGACGTCTTTTCGCTCCAAAAGTCGCTTCACCGCCTCGTCATGCCCACCCGTAGCGGCCCACGAGAGCGGTGTTCGGCCATTATTGTCTAACATATCGGGGCTAACGTCCTTCCTTTCCAAGAGTAGCTTCGTTACTCCATCGCAGTCATTCCAGGAGGCCCACGAGAGCGGTGTTCGGTTGTCATTGTCTGGCCTATCGGGGCTAACCCCTTCCCATCCCAACAGTAGCTCCACTACTCCATTATGTCCATTACCGGCGGCCAGCGAGAGAGGCGTTCGGCCATTATTGTCTGGCCCATCGGGGCTAACACCTTCCCATCCCAATAGAAGCCTCACTACTCTTTCACGTCCATTCCAGGAGGCAAGCGAAAGCGGTGTTCGGCCATTATTGTCTAGCCGATTGGGGTTAACGCCTTCTCGTCCTAACAGTAGCTTCACTACTCCGTCATGTCCATTGCCGGCAGCCCACGAGAGCGGTGTTCGGCTATCTTTGTCTAGGCTATCTGGGTTGATGTCTTTGCCCTCCAACAGTAACTTCACAACTCCATCATGCCCATTCCCGGCGGCCCACGAGAGCAGCGTTCGGCCACCACTATCAGGCCTATCAGGGTTGACGAATTTCTTTCCAATTATTACATCCATCCCCCGCCGACGGCCTGGGCTCCCAGGATTGGCAAATGACCGACCAAGGAACAACCTGACGACCTCTTCGCACCCACTCCCAGCGGCCCATGATAGTGCAGTTCGCCCACATCTCTTGTCTGTAATTTCCGGCTGAGTGTGCTTCTGTTCCAATAGCAGCCTTACGACTTCTTCATGCCCATACTTCGCAGCCCATATTAGTGGCGTCAGACCGGCACTATCTCTTCCGTTTACGTCCCATCTCTTCGTGTCTATCAAATCAATTGCGACTTCTGCGATGCCCAAATAAGAAATACAATGTAAGGCAGAAAATGGCTTCTGGTACTTAAAGCGCCACTCGCCGGTCGACCTCGCAAGTAATTTTGCGGATATGTGACTATCGTATTGATCAAAAAAGTCACGCGCAAGGGTTCTTGAGCGATCGGAGAGCTCCATTCGCATGTGAGTTCCCCAGTACAAGGAAGCATATTCTAGCAAGGGTGGGCCTTCGAAGTCATCAGGGAGGCTAGATGGAAGCTCCTTAATGGCTTGGAAATTAAGATACGTCAAACAAGTCTCCGCTATTTTGGAGTGAGATTTGTCAAATAAATCGGTATGACGGGAAAGATACTCCTTTAGCGTAAAATGGATAAGTCTAATCGTCGAAGACCCTTTATCGATGACCGCAAGTCCTTGGCAACAGCCTAACACTGTCCGGATCGAAGGAACATTGTTGGTATTAATGTCGGCTGCCCCTATCTTGACGGCTAGGGCGTGGCATATCTCATCCACACTCAGCAGCCTTTCCGAATGTGAAATCCACATTAGAGCCTCCACCCCGAGTCTTGCTCTATCCCCTCCCTGCGCTCTTATCCGCTGTATGGTTACATTGTATGCTTCCCCCAAGCCATTCGTCATCGTATCGAGCTTTCCTCGTCTCCGATGGAGCGTCGTTTCCTGTAGGATCGCCTTGATATTTAGGGATACTAGCAAGAATCTAAGTAAAGACCTGTTAGCTCATTATTTGAGATATCTTTTTCAGGGTCATTGCTCCCCACTTACAGTTCTGAAACGGTCTCGGGAATGTTCTTTATAATATCCTCCTCCAAACTGTGGTCCATCGCATCTGGTGTTGGGTCCTCTTTCAACTTCGCCCTCAGGAATCGAACGATATCATCCTTACTCGGTGTAATAGATATAGCCACCACTCTCCCGGCAAGGTGATTTTCCACCTCATCCCGGACATGCAATCTTCCGGCCAGAAATATCCGCGTGCTTGGGGACTCATGTAGGATTTGTTGCAGTGATTCGAGAAGCTTTGCCCTGTGCTCTGCCACGCATTCGTCGAGGGCGTCAATGCATATGAAGGTAGGTCGTGAAGACGAGATATCCTGCAGCATCTCCATGACTTGGCTGAGCCCCAGTCTCCGCCCACCGGTCGCCTTCTTTTGGTCTCGGAAGGCCTCAATGATTTTTTCTGGAATCTCCTCGAGTCCACAAACAACCTGTTTTAGGATGGAACCCAGGATGGCCGTAGGGGATTGCTCCTTCTGGGCGGCGAAGTCGAAATAGAAGCACGCAACTGCAGCACCTCGTTCTTTCGCCCAATCGCATAACGTGTCTATTACTAAGGAGCTAGCACCGCAATCTCTTAGAAAAACCTTCCCTTCATCGGGGAAATGATTTCTTACCTGATGTGGGTCTTGCCTACCCCCGGATCTCCATAGCAGAGCAAGGCCGAATTGTCGGATTCTCCACTGCGAATGCCATCAAACCAACTCCGGTATTCCTCTGTTCGTAAGAGCCAGTCTCCCACTTGTTCGACTCTGTCGGCTCTAATATCATGGTGTCGTATCCAGGAGTCCATCGGTGACAACCATGTGAGAATCTCAGCCCTCTCGTCGGCACTACCAAAGTTATTCACGTTAGAGGCATAGTTAAATGAGATGGTATTGTTGAATGAGATGGTATTATTAAATGAGTCGTTATTAAAGGAGTTGTTGTTATTGGAAGAGTTGCTATTTTGTCCGATACAAGATGGCGACATTTCCGTTCTCGCATCGCCGCCCGGAAGTTGCAGGTCCGACGATGAGGATTCGAAGGTCGGCTCCTGAGTATTTGTACTTGTACAGGTACCGGCACCGTACATGAGTACCTTACTAGTACGTAGACTGTTGCTAATGGGGGATCACAAGACTTTACTACTTTCAGGGCAGCCTCTGATCATCAAGGCGGCACAATCAGACTCTCTAGCCGATTAGCATGAGGAATCAGGTTTGATTGCCTGTTCGCTTTGATGTTTTTTTCATTTTTTTTCCGCCCAGAGTACCGTATCTCAACACTAATCTCCCGCTTGGCAACGGTCTCTACGGTATTTGGCTAGAGTCTCCGATACTCGAGGAAGGGGGTTGCATGATGCGCCACTGATTCACCCCTTTATAAAACCCCCGTTCAAGGCCGCCGGGATGTTTTCCCACAAGACAAGACAGAGTCTCTCACTACTTGTAGTAAAATAATCCCTATCTGTCACATACGAAAACTTCTCCCTCTGTATGTACTATACTCTACAGGTACCGGTACATGACGCCGCGAAAAACGAAATAATTGGGAATCAGGCTAGTGTACTGTATAAGTAGGATGTTGGAGACAATGTTGCCACGAAGGACAAAACCTATTACATCGGGCGCCCAATGCAAGGAGAAGCCCAATGTTTTTTTATCCAAGCAAATGGCACAATGTTTCGTCCACTGCAAACGAAATACTACCGTACTTCAGCTTCTAGCAAGAGAACACACACTCGGAAAAAATTCTAAAAATCTGAATATTTTTCTTTAAAATACACCAGAAATACTACGGGATTTTAGAATTTTCTCTGACAGCAAAAGGCAGCTATGCAGATGGCCTATTGCTAATTCCAGGGAAGGCAAACTGCCAGGCTGTTGGGACCCGCTATTTCCTCGTTTGGCGCAATAGTGAATCAGTAGGTAAAACATCGCACTTTGGCTAGAGGGGGGAACGTTGCTAGCATCCTCCAGGGAGAGCCCGGGATTAACTAGTATTAGAAAGTGTTTCCCTGCAGCGAAAGGGGGGGTTGGGTCCAAAATGATCGGAGGACTAGGAATGCTCTTGTTCGAACCGGGGGGTTATGATAGAACCCTTCTAGTAAAAATGGTATGATACATGTGAATAAAGTAAACAATGACATTCGGGGGCAGTTGGGAGGAAAGAAACAAATAAAGTGATAGGAAAAGGAAGAAAGATGTAGCGGAAGAAATAGATAAACTAGCACCGGCACTCCTCTTCCCCGTCTCTGAGCAATAAACACTAACTTAACACATATGGGTTGAAGAGTGAAATTCCAATAAAGATTCCTGCTATTTTGCTTACAAAGGCCTTAAAGAACCCCCCTTTCAGAAGACTCGATTCGCCTCCCCTTCTAGCACACCGGGTTCGATTACAAAAGGCCTCCTCTACGAGTACAATACTGAGGTACAGCGTGTAAGTTTTGTGGGTTCCACAAACGAGGACTGCCGCCCTCACCCTCTGTGTAACCGATAAAACTTACACTCTGTACGGTACAAGTACCTTCGTACAACCCTGGTTGGAGTTGCCCTCCTAATAAGGTTTGTTGTATCAAGTGATGGCCGAAAGAGAACCCCCCCAGTGAGCTTTCTCTTACCCTAATCCAACGTGGAAATCCTGGGCGCCCTAGCGCCATGTCCAAATATTTTGGCTCGAGCCTGTTTGTATGGTATGAGTAATTAAGCACGTCACTTAACGTAACCTCCTTGTCAATCCAATTTGAGGAAGAGGTACCGTAGCCTCCGGAGGGCCTACCGGTATATCACCACCGGAACTCGCCATTTTCAACGCCTATAACTTGTGCTAGACAATACAAAACAACTAACTGCCCCCACGGACATTGTTCGAATTTATTGTAGCTTGCTCCTCACTAAAATCTAATAATAGAAAGAGAGGGTAAGCGAAATGTTGCCAAGGGCTAGGAATAAATACTTGGAAGGTTCCTATTGAAATAAAAAACGATCTTTCATTGTTTTAGAGGGCATTGTAGTGGTGCTGTAAATGTATAGGGCACGTGAGATCTCTACTACTATCTGAGAGGGCTTTTTGACGGCTTTCCGTAGTCCGTAAGGTGGGCCACGACTGTACTTATGTCTTCGGGGTAGGGAGTGGGAGGTTTGCTCAAAATTTACCTCCGGAGATACATAAAGTTTCAACCCTCTCAGATTTGTCCGGCGCCCGAGCAGGCTGTTGTCTGTTTTCTCTTTGGCCAGACATCGCACGTGTCACGGCACAGAAGGACCAAATCATATCCTCACCACTTATATCAAAGTACATGACCGAGGATCTTGGGATCGCTATCTTTCACTCGTGGGACTCACATGTGGAAGTACTGGGAATCTGTCATGCTCCTGAAGAGCTGAAGAGCTGAGAAAATTGGTTTGAGGGCCAAAGTTACCGGTACCCTGGTACCGGGCCGGATGGAACCCCACGCGAGAAATTACTATCATACTTGTACAGTAGTACCGGCACTCTTGCATCAGTGTGCCAGCTTACAAAACCTACGTCACAAAAGCGGGGAGGATGTTTTTCGATACCTTGCATGTGTATCGCCAGGGTGGGTGTTTTCATTCGGATCTTCTCGAACAACTGGCGCTTCGCGCTCGCTGCAAGAGTGAAGTACCGGTATTGGGGCTTACAAGTAGACTCATACCCGGCTATCCCGGATCGCGCAGAACCGGAAACACTCTCTAACCTCTCCAATTTCTCACTAAAATTTACCCTTAAACCGGCAAGGGGGTTCTCAGATTCGTAGAAGATTTTGGAATATCTTACCCCCTGTTGCTAAAGAATGTTTGTCTGCTGACCCGGATACTGTGATCACTCTCAGCAAAGCAAAACTAAAAAAGGAAAATGCACATAGTGCCAGGCGACAATACTCGTAACTGTTCCATAATATCTTGCGAGACCTTGATACAGAGTTTCCTCGCCATATCCCAAAGAGCATTCTGAGTTTTCCCTACCTACTGACTAATTAGGCCAATCCAACCGAGATATACTAGTACAGTGCGAACTGTTTAAAAGATTTTCACTCAGCCTTCTCTCTCCCGAACAGACCCCTTGATACTCGAGTACATCCAAAACACAAACCGCCTCCCTACTTGGCATGACTGCTGATGAGACCAGGTTCCGGAAGCCTTCGTTTGATCTTCCGATCACAGGTTAACGTGCCATCAGATTGATATAATAGTACATTACCGGTATTCCGTCCGGCATATATAAGCCGCCACCAGAACCGGCCATTGAGCTGACATCAGGGAAGCCACTAAGTTACGCAAAAACTACACCGCAGAAACTCGAATAATCGAACCGTGTGCTCTCTCACTGAGGTCAAGAAATCTCCAATCCCTTCCCTGCCTCAAAAGGGAGAAAGAGGCAGTGCTTTTGCAATGTTCTTTGTCCCCTTTCTAGTGAAGGAAATTTTGGGCTTCATCGCGCACGGTTCGGTTATTCGAAGTTTTTACGGTATCATACAAGAAGCACTACCGTATAGAGAGGGTTACAATGATACGACGGTCGTAATCGGAAACTGTGTTTGCTCGGATATTTTGTGACGAATTGCGTTATTGATGGTGGAATACCGGTACTCAAACACTGATATTTTGCTAAGAGTACTGTACGAAACTGAGAGTGGGTTGAGAAGTTTTTCCCCGGTGAACGAAGGTGTAAATACAGCCCCTTTACAACTGTCTTAAGAATTGTTCTTCAGGCTGTGCAGTGATGAGCCGTATTCTAGAGATGAGCCTGACACTGAAGGAGTCTCCGTCAACCAATAACCTTGATGAAAAATAGATCGAGGGGACAGAAGGCCGAAAAGGGGTGTCCAGGCCGGGACCTCATGGTCGGGAGCGCTTGTGTTTTCAGCAAAACTTATATGAGATACCGGTATACAGATAACTTTTGTTGGTTCGAACCGTTGGGTGTCTTTACGCATACCCGGAAGCGCTTGTCGGAAATCGTGAGATGCCGCTCGGCATTCTCTCGCGATAGTCGTTTCATTGTTCCGATATCTTTGGTAATGGACTTTGGTTATGGGAGAGCATTTAGGCTGCAGGAATGCCTTTAGATCTTGGATCGATGCATCGGCCGGAAGGGAAGAGTGAAATCTGTAATGGAAGAAAGGGTCGGATGCGCGGAAGTTGGATGATGCCCGGGGTGGGGGTCCCCGTCTTTCTTTTGTTTAGTCTAGGAGTAGGCAAAGGGAAGGGGAGACATGCGTGCGAGAGTATAGACATGTGCGGTGATTCCTGGGACGAGAGGAGGACTTCGTTGTGGTGATATATACTCCTATTTTTACCGTTAGTTAGTTGAGATAGAGAGAGAAGGAAAAAACGACAGAGCCTCACTCCTAAGTTGTGCGCTAGCGATCGTTTCCATATGAACTCTTGGCGTTTCGTTTCGTTTCGTTGCTGCCGCCTTCCGTTTAAAAGTTGACTGGAGGAGATTTTAATCCCTTTATAGTTACGCCGAAATAGGGATCCTGATATACAAGAATCATCATACCTCCATGTCTCTTCCTCCTCTCTCGTCCTCACTTCTCCCGCCTAACAACCACAGCGCTCTTTTCCCATCTAACCTCTCCGAATCTCTTTTCTTCGATACCCTTCTCCTCTTATGCCTTTGTTTCCCCTCCTGTCCTCTCCTCTCTTCATCTTAAATTCTTTCTTTCCCCCCTGGTGCCCCTTCCTTCTCCGACTTTGAAATTATTTCTGTTTGTCCATTCTGTGAGAAATAATAAATTCCAGATGCGTGACCGTCAAGGTTGTCATCAAGATTGTTCTCGAGATTCCAGGGTCATGTTGTTGATCACATTACTAAGCGCCCGTGATTCGCAGTAATAATAATATTATTAAATAGACCCCTGACTTGGATCACCGAGTGATACCTGTGATTTCCTGGATCGAGTTTTCTGCTCTCGTCTAACGATCCCCCCCCTTAGCGGCACTCGGAATTGAAAATAAATAGGGGATATAATGCGAGATGGGCAATGATGTACTTGAACTAATAGGGCAAGCGGCATTGCTAGTTTTCTCACCATGATTTGTGGGTAAAATTTCTTCATTGAGATATCCCACACCAGAGGATTCAGAGGGATCTCATACCGTTCATCTGGTGGGGGGGTGCTTCTACAACTACCAATACTCATTGAGCTACAAACTAGGGTGACCTTCTTTAGATCTCAAGGGAGTAAGAAACAATTAGCTCTATTCGTAGCTGGCCTTACGTATGTAGCATAATAACATTATATATCGGGAAACCCGGACATTCAACGAGATGTCTTGGAATTTCAACCGGGTCTGGAGTGTCTGTGGGCTCTAGTTTTCTACTTTTAGTTTTTCCCTTCCTTCCCGGCACTCCTCCGGGCCTTGTTGGTATGCTCTGCGGTTAGCAGGCCGGAGAGGATACGCGTGGGGAAAAGAAGAGCAATGAATCTGATTGGATTTTTTAAATCCTTACATTTCTCCATTCAGAGATCCCCCGAAAGAAATTCTACCATAATACTGCTATATACAACACCGGAGCCCACGTGCGTTCTATTTTAAGCAACGGAATGGAAAAGGAATACGAGCACAATTGAAGGCAGGGTTATCTGGGGAAAAAAGAAAAAAAGCCTGTAAATCTTTCGGTCGGTAAGCCCTCGGAATAGGAAAAAGGGAAATCAAAAAGTGAATGTACTTCATACATATGTTTAGTTTTGGTGGTATCGGCCCTACCGATTCACTAGTGGGTTCCGGCGCTAATAGATGGCAGTGACCGGAAGACAATCTCAACCTCCACAAAGGCCGAACGAGAATGAGAGGAGGGGGTAGGGACACTCGTACAATATTTGCCACTGTTATAAAAGGGGCACATGCCGGCTCGAAGAAGCCAAAAGGAGTCAAATCTCCGGGGTCTTGTTATACTAGGAGGGGCTGTAGTCTACTAGGGACTGAGGAGCTTGGCGATTCCATAATGTGCGCTCTGGGCGGCAAGCCGGGGTGGTGTTTGGCCATAGATATCTGGCGTATCGCGTCTAACTTCCTCCCGTTCCGAGAGAAGCTTCACTAATCCCTCACGCGGTTTCTGGGCGGCCCACATTAGAAGCGTTTGGCCACAATCGTCAGCCCTATTAGGGTTAACATCCCCCCGCGCCAACAGCAGCCCCGCGGAATGGACTGTATTCAAAATCAAAGACAATTTGGGAAGTGATGGGGCATCCTCTCAGCTCTTCGGGATCAGACAAGGGGGTCTGTAAGAGTAATCTTGAGGCCCCACAGTAGCAGCATATAGCTTTCATTATTTTACTCAATCACACTTAAGTTACACTTAACTCAACATCCTCTCATGATTAAAGTTTGGGAAGGGTTGATACCTTGGTGTATACAGGGGTATTGCAAGCCAGATTAGTGTGACAAAATGAATGAGGGAAAGAGTGTACTTCTTTGACAAGAAAGTGTCCGGGGAGAGTGAACGAGTATATCAAAGAGAGACTTATATTCTGTGACCTACTTTATCTCACAATCTGGGTTGAGGGGAGTTCTTTAAATTCACAAAATCAATACAGAGTAATCTGTCCTTTTCCTTAACACAATCACGCCATTTTTTTCACTTTGGCGTATTACCTCATTACTTCCTCTTTTCTTCCCTAACTCGTATTTCTTGCCAACTCATCAGGTTAGCCCTTCCGACAAACTTCTAGCACATTCCAAGTAACCCGTAAGAATAGAACAATATGAGTCATGCTTAACAGCATGTCGTATGCGGAGTGCCGGTGATTAACAACATAGTGAAGGTGTGAGATGCTAGCAGGTAAAATGGACCGCAAGTAGTTTGCTAGGGTCAGGATTTGGCCACTTACTAAGTTAGCATTATTTTACACAAATTCCTTAAACAGCTAACCTATTCCTACAAAGTATTCCCAACTGTCCCGGCAGACTGCTAAGGTCCCTGGAGGGGATGGAACGACCCTCTATAGTCCATCAGGGGAGGTCAAAGTGCAGAACGGCGGGCCCTACGGGATGAGACATGTGTTTTCAGGGTAGAGGTGGAGGGCCGGTGATGATGGTGGACGATAGGAGACTGTGATGGAGGCCTGATCTAGCACAGGGAAATATGCCGCCGTACAAGCACCGCAGTGACACAGCCTTGAGGCTGTCGTCGCGAGAAAGACCCGGAACCATCAGTGGTAGGAAATATGAGATGTGTTTGATATTCAATCTATATGACACAAGTGTGTTTGTAGAAGGATCAAAGGATTACGTACAGAGAAAGGAACGCAGCTCAGACTAAATACAGTTTGTGGTCACCACTCGCACAGTGAACTCTCTATCAAACAAACACGAGTCACCGTCGCACGACATGGCAATGCCCCTGCTCACACTCACAAGTGTGCCCTAACCTAACATGCCATGATGGGGTTACTCCATCGGGCTGTAGGGGACGTCTGGGGATAGTGAGGGACGGCAGTGGAAGGTGGGGATGGCCTTGGACGACACGAGTGATATCTCATGACGCTTTAGTGATTTGCTCGGAGGTATATGACTTCAACTTGGGCTCGTATCGGAGGTTCAAGGGGTAGGACTGTGTCCCCTACAGTCCATCCGGTCGTCATCTTCCCGGGGGCAGTCCATCCTAGCACCCCGTGAGAGACAAACTGTAAACTGTAGTCCTTCCCTTCCTCCTGAAAGGGGACGGACTAGACAGCTAGGAAGGTGCTCTGGAGGAGTTTGCCAGTGAATATGGATATTTTCCAAACTTGCTTTCCATTCATGCTGCTCACGTATGATCTGCTCTTGACTACAACTTGCCCACTGATACTATTCCCTAGGTGTAGCCCAAGTTGGTAAAACCTCCTACTTCAGCTAATCAGTAGAAGAGCACAACAAGTGGCATCCGTACGGATTCCTATGTGGAATGAGAAAAATTGCGAGACGAAGTCCTTAGGGACCTTAAATTTGCTTCGAGCAAGAACAAGCCTCCAACCCCTTTACCGAGGGCGCGTACGCACTAATTGAGTACTACCGGATATTGGTAGGAGTAGGATCAGCTATGAAGTGCTATTGGGGGCAGGCAGTCTTCCCAACGGCGCAGCCAGCAAGCCCTAAAATGGGGGAGCGGTGGATAACGTTGTGTCTCTCCGTCTAGCCCTGATTCAAACTTGCCCTACAACTTACCTGAAAGGACCAAGCCCCCAACGCCCCACCGGGAAATGTCTTGTACAAGCAAGCCCTGCTGTCGTATACAGTCCACCAACAGTTCTTGGGTTGGAAGTCACTAAGGATCACTCAGGCGTTTCTAATTCTTTTTTTCTTATGAGAAATGGCAGAGTTACATGATAGTCTATTATTGAAGTGGAATGCATGGGTCGAATGGCATGAAGAGTATGGTATAGTTGAGATAGTTATATTAGAGCATGGGAACTTGAATACTTAGTATATAGAATAGCAATCTACCCGGAACTCACAAGTTAGAGGAGAAATAAAAAAAATAATTATTGCGCCTTAGCAAAGGTAACCGAACAATGCGATGCAACAACTCGCACTTCTTTGTCCAACCCAACTCAACAAATGACCTGCCAATCTACAACCGGGAAGTGGTTAGGGGGGGGAGTAAATAAATAATCCTAATTAACACCTTGTGTGTTATCCATCTACTTTATAGATCTTTTTCATATTGTGCTAAATGTATGGTGGGTTTGGGAGTGGGGGGGGCGGGGTTGCAATTCCTCTGGTGGAACGCTGCAGGGGTAAATGTTCGGTTACTTTTGCTAAGGGGCAATAATATTGTGTACTTTGGATCATTCTCCCACTTGTGCCTGGAAGCCGGCAGCCGCCCTCATCGGATCGGTCCTGGTTTTTAATTCATCTATAATCTGATTGAAGAACAATTTTCTTTGAATCATAGATCACAATCATGTTGGAGTACAGGAGCTTTTCATCATTTAAGTTTCTACAGCTTGTAGATTGCTCAGATAACAAACACACAGCCCATGTGCAGCAGGCTGTTCTCTATCCTCAAACTTCAAAGGTATAGTAGGAGATCGCATGCAAGTGCCAGACAGGAATAATCGCCAATTATACCCCAGATGCCAACACATTTTATTCCCCAAATTCTCACTCTTTCATATTGGGGCTTGTATTTTCCAGATTCCTCTTTTCGAGTTGGGCTTTTGGATCCTCCTTCTCCTTGTCGATTTGGGTCTTTCTCCTGCTTTTCCTCTTGGATCTTTCTCCTGTCTCTCCTTCTGAATTTTTCTCTCTTCATCTCCACTAATAGTTACCATTTAGCCTTGAGGGCAGGTGTCCACCCACCACAAACTACAGTTAAATCTACAACTGCTGAGCCATATTCCGGCTGCATCATAGGATGACATATCAGAACTTGAGGGGTGGTGTATGGTTTATGGCTTGATACTGTGCATGTCACAATTGGGCTTCCGTGGTCTATTGGGGTACTTTTGCGTAGGAAAAGTGTTCATAACCACATTGGTCCGTTCTTAACCACAATTCATGGGGAAAACGAAGGAGAGAAGAGTAAAACTAAATTTCAAATTCCCCTCCGACCCTATCCAACAAACTAGTTAACTAAACCTAATAATCATGGCAATTATCAACTTCTCCATCTCCCCTTAACAGCTATGTTTTTCAATACCTTTGGAAATAGCTGCACTCTGAGCCAGCTGGGGTAGGGGCGTCCACTGGTGAGGGTGTGTGCTGGCTATGGAAGGTCTTCTCCTCCTTGTTTCTGTTCCTTCCTGTCTTTTTTTCTTCACATCTCTCACTTCCTGCCAAGCCTTCAAATGGGTCAGGGCTTCATTGGGTTAGCCCGGGCTCTTCGTTGGGCTGGGCCGGGTTCATTGGGCCGGGCTCGCTCTAGAGCTTCATGGGCTGGGTCAGGCCGGGGAAGTGCTAAGCCCGGGTTACCCAGCCCGCCCGGCAAATATTTTTTACCTTGTGTTCCTGAGGTTTTGAACACGTTTGAGTTGTGATCACCAGGGAAATGATAGTCTGAGCACACAGAATTATAGAACAGATTCTTTTCCTAGTAGAAAGGTGAGAGCGGAAGCAGCGTGGCTGAACTGTGATTAGTGGTCTCCGGTTATGACTGGCCCAGCATGAGAACTGTCCGCATCTCTTCCTTTTTCCATTTATTCTCTACTGACCTGTTATTCCTCTTTCTCCCCATACACCTTCCTCCTCCCACCCCTTTGCACTCGACAGTACACCAAATACCAAATGAGGAGTTTTTCTATTACTCAATTACTGATTCCGGCAATGTCTTCAGAACTAGAGGGGTTCTTCTCTAGAACCACAAGAACAGTACATGACTCACGTCTCTCTCTTATTCCCGAGATGATCCGGTCAACACAATGTCCCCGCAGCTTGCAGTCTATCTAGCTAGACTTCCACAATCATTCCCGGAACCGTTGATATGTTGCGCCTCGCCCACCTCACATATCTTCCCCTCTTGCTTCAACTACAAACCCTTCCTATCTCTCATCCTGTAATCTAATAATTTTACTCTAATATACACCTAATTTTATATCTATATTTGAGGATTTTCCTTCATGTACGGACCCAGTGGGTTCCTTGAGTTAGCCCGGGTTATCTTTTGTTGGGCTGGGTTGGGTCGAGCTCAATTTTTGTTGGGCTGGGTTGGGTTGGGTTAACCCATTGGAAGGCCTGCTTCCTGCTCTTAACCTTTCCTCATACGATCAAAAATTTTGGCTATGATAAGTTGAGTGTGTCTTGGGGTCCTTATTCTTTCTATCATGCCAGAGGTGTTCTATACATACTCAAACTCGACTTTACAGGAAAAACTCTTCATCCAGAACATGATCCCTTGTCTTTCCTTTCCTCGTTCCTCTTTTTCATCCACATAACCCGATCGAACATTTCCAAATCTCCTCTTCCCTGATTCGCCTTTTCCTGGTTTTGTCCTCTTACACAGCTTCCTTCATCATCCATGATCTGTTACTGTTCTGACAGTCTTCCGATTCCTAACCATCATAGTGCTACACCATTGCATTCCAGCTCCTAGCAATCCTTAACCTCAAGCCTCCAGTCATCTCTAGTACAAATTCCTAAAACATCCTAAGTGTTTCTTCTTGGTCTAACTCCTGATCTAAGCATGCTATCGCTCTTCTGATACCATACTACTCGATCTTGCAACCATCTTCAAACCGAATTCCTCTCAACTGCGTACCGTCAGTGTTCCGACTATATCCAAGATGTGGAACCTTCACAAAATTTCAACACACCTCTCCTCAACCCTCAATGCGATCAATCATGAACCCCTTCATCACTTGGTAAAGACTGTATGTCTTCACCCGGGCCGTTCCACTCCGCTGCGTAAAATCTTCACCGCCCATCATTTCCTCAGCGTCTAAACGAACTTCCTGCCTAACAGTCGAGTGAGTTTCCATGATTGAGCCGGTTGAATTTGTTAGAAATTAGTTAATTCTGCTTGACATGCTATAGTTTCCTTTGTTTTATGCAAGTACCGAAGCACGGGAAATATGTTTCCTTTGAGGGATGTGAAAGAGCATGGACTGTTAAAGGAACGCATGACGGCTATGAGAGAAGGGAGAACAAGAGTTAGGCATTGGACCAAAGGCGTAAGAGAACGGGAGTCATTTCTTTCGTTCAGAGATTACATAGAATGTTTCTTTCTTTTGTTTCTATTTAGGATATGGAACCAGCGGGGAAGAAAGCGGAGATGTATGGCAATCGATGGAAGGATAGAACCTAGGGGGGTTTTTTTTTGATATATACTCTGTATTTACCTCTAGATTAGCAAGCAAGAACGAAGAGAAGAGGTTGCGAGCTATCCATCCCAACTGCTATTCGGTGTCATATATTTGGAATGGCCAATGGTGTACCTAAATCCAACTAGTAGCAAGATTGTTAGTTCAACTTCTATATAAACTCTTAGATTGAGATATCGCCGGAGGAGGAAAGCAGTGGATAATTCATTTATGGCAGGTATACTTCTGCATTCTCCAAAGGTTCTAGTGACCCACACTGGGGCAATCTTTGTTTGGCTTCTTAAGGGTTTGAGAACAACATACTCCATTTGTGGGTGGTATTCCGCTCATAGCTAGAACACCTGGGCTCTTCCTGGAGTGTGGAGTGCTCCTAGAAAGTTTTCTTTTAGATTTTCAATCTTGTTACGTATATTGGATTCATTTTAGCTCCTTAGCTTCTGCCTCTCTTCTCCCTGCCCTACCCTGCCGTCTAGGTATGTTTCGTTATTGTTAGGCAGAGGGGATAGGGTAAGGGGAAGACGGCAGTGAAATTGATTCCCAAAGGGATTCGAAATAGTTATAATGGAGGGTTGGAACAACCCGTTGCCAATTGGGCGAAGCATCAGGGATCTCACACTGAAAAAACAACCAGGTCTCGGATCAGGGGGGAAAAAAGTATCTCCGGTTGCTGGGGCAGGGCGGGGTCATAGCTCAGAGACCAGAAGTCCACAGACCACCCATACCTATTCCGCCGTCCGGCTCCACGAACACCAGATCACCACGCTTCCTACAATCCGCTTCCTACACATCGCGTTCTTTATCACCCACCCGCCACCCCTTCTGCCCCCACATGCGCCCACACTGCCACCTTGGGATTCTTCGGCGGCAACCATCTCCCATGGCAGGGGCAGCGGCCACCTCACCCAAAGCCTCCGCCAGTGGAACAACTCGAAAGCGGAACTAGCAGTCTGCAACATGTTTCCCTTTGTATTTCTTTTGGCGTTGTTGACTCTGTTTTCGTCATCGCTTTTCCTTTCTTCATTGTCTATCTATCTCCAATATACTCGTCAGCTTTGGAAAATTGGTAGCAGGATTAAGATATCCGGAGGAAATTCTGTCATGATATTTTTAATTAAACCAGCCCTTTTTTATTGTTTTTATGCTAAGATATTTTGCTATATACATGAGTGATTTTTTAGAAATCAGTTAATCCTGTTAGTCATGCTTTGGTTTCTTTTGTTCTATGCAAGCTGGAAGCGCGGAAAATATGTCTCCATTGTTGGATAAGAAAGAGCATAGATGGTTAAAGGAACGCAGGATGATGAAAGGAGATGAAGGAAGAACAAGAGCTGAGGCATTGGATCAAAGGCGGAGGAGAATGGAAGTCTTTGTGATGCATTTCTTTTGTTCAGACATTACGCAGAATGTTTCTTTCTTTTGTCTTGGAGCATGGAGGAAAGAAAAGCGGAGATATGTGGTGATCGATAGAAGAATCAGACGTTGGGTTTGTCTTTGATATATACTTCTATCCTTACCACTAGTTTAACAAGCAAGGACGACGAGAAGACTTTTGCGCCCTATCTATTCCATTCCAGTGTTATTTGGTGACGTATATTTGACCATTTCGAATATGATTCAGTGTCCTTAATAGTGGATTATTAGCTCGTGACTCTGTGTTTGCTCTATTCATGCCTGGGACTGCCGAGTGATGTCTCATGATGTTATGATGATTCTTTCGGAAGTTCATCATTTCACCTTGGATTAGTATTGGAGGTCCAAGCTATAGGAATATAGTCCCCCGCAGCCCATCCGGCCCTCACATTGCCAGGGGTAGTCCGTCCTAGTCCCCCCCAAAAAAGACAGACCCCGACCTGTCTTCCGTCCCGTCCTACCGCAAAGGACGGACTGGACTGGGGTCACTGTTTGTAGCTTATTTTCAACATATAACCCAATAGCACACAATCTGAGGAAAATGAGAACATCTCGCGGAACGCTTTCCCTTGAATTTTTCACCAGCTCTCCAGTGTTTTACCTGTATTTCGATTCTTCTAGCTTTCCTTTCTTCAAGGTATTCCCACTGGCCCCAGGAATGCTCCTTTGTTTGCAGGCGGGAAGGGGTATATTAGAAAGAGGAACGCAGTGCAACATATCTGAGTAGATCCTCAAGGTCCCTGGAATTTTTTTCTTTTCATTCTATGATACATGTAAGAGACAAGATGAGACATCCCCAAAACGAATCCCGTCATAACGCTACATGCCAACCCAAGTCCATTCTATTGTTAAGAAAATGAATGGAAAAAATACAAGAATGGTAGAAGGGGAGATTATCTGAAAACTTTTCTAAATTTGGTTCATGAAATACCGGAAAAAGGCAAAAATAAATTACATTAGGGAAGGTGCTTCCTGGATACATCCCCGCCTTGATGGCATAGGCTGGGCAGTCTCAATCGGCATTTCGGGTAAAAGCAAATGATATCCACAAGAAAATCTCTTCGCTCTAGGGGATTGAGTGGGAACCAGAGGTGGCGATGGTAAGTAATAGTTGTAGAATGTTTCCAATGTTGTAAATGGTGCGAGTAGCTAGGTTATGATGCACTATGGGGGGGGCGGCGGGTACCGTTTGGGCCTCGAGTAGCTCTACTACTCTGGAACATCCATTCTGGGTGGCCCACCAGAGCGGCGTTCGGCCGTTATCGTCTGGCCTATTGGGGTTGACCTCATTCCGGGTCAACAGCAACTCCACTATTTTATAACCCCCATTCCAGGAGGCCCAAGAGAGAGGTGTTCGGCTATCATTGTCAGGCCTATCGGGGCTAATGCCTTCCCGCTCCAAAAGTAATTCTACTACTCTATCACATCCATTCTTGGCGGCCCATGATAGCGGTGTTTGGCCGTTATTGTCTGGCCTATTGGGGTTAACGTCATCCCTTTCTAAAAGTAGTTCAACTACTTGATCACAGCCGGACTGGGCGGCCCACGAGAGAGCGGTTTGGCCATCAATATCTGGCCTATCGGGGCTAACATCGTCCCGTTCCAGAAGAAGCTTCACAATTATATCATACCCGCGCCAGGCGGCCAAAGAGAGAGGTGTTCGGCCATCATTCTCTGGCTTATCGGGGTTGACGTCTTCTCGTTCCAACAGTAGCTTCACTACGCCATCATGCCCGTTCCTGGCGGCCCACGAGAGGACTGTTCGGCCATCGTTGTCCAGTGTATCGAGGGTAACGTCTTGCCGTCCCAAAAGTAGCTCCACTACTCCAACACGCCCATTCCTTGTAGCCCACAAGAGTAGCGTCTGGCCATCATGATCACGCCTGTTTGGGTTAACGTCTTCCCGTTCCAGCAGCAGCTTCACTACCATATCGTACCCATGCCAGGCAGCCAACAAAAGAGGTGTTCGGCCATCAGTTTCTGGCATATCGGGGTTGACGTCTTCCCGTTCCAACAGCAGCTTCACAACTCCATCATGACCGTTCCTGGCGGCCCACGAGAGGACTATTCGGCCATCGTTGTCTAGTTTATCGTGGTTAACATCTCTCCGCCCCAAAAGCAGCTCCACTACCCCAACACGCCCATTCCGGGTGGCCCACAAGAGTAGAGTTTGGCCATCATGATCCCGCCTGTTCGGGTTAACGTCTTCCCGTTCCAGCAGCAGCTTCACTACCATATCGTACCCATGCCAGGCAGCCAACAAAAGAGGTGTCCGGTCATCATTGTCTGGCGCACTGGGGTCAACGTCTTCCCTTTCCAACAACAGCTTAACTGCTCCAACACACCCATTACAGGCGGCCCACCAGAGCGGCGTTCGGCCATTCTTGTCCGGCCTGTCGGGGTTAACGTTTTCTCGCTCCAACAGTAGTTTTAGTACTCCATCGTGCCCATTAAGGGCGGCCCACGAGAGAGGTGTTCGGCCACTGTCGTCCGATCTATCGGGGATAACTTCTCTCCGCCTCAAGAGTAGCTTCACTGCTCCGTCACGCCCATTCTCGGCGGCCAAAGAGAGGAGAGTTCGTCCATACCTGTCTGGCGTATCGGGCTTAACCTCTTTCCGTCCCAAGAGCTGCTCCACCACTCCATCATGCCCATGCTTAACGGCCAAGGAGAGGGGTGTCCGGCGATAGTTGTCTGACTTGTGTGGGTTGATGTAATTCCTTCCAAAAACCAGTCGCATCACCCTAGGTGTTGCTCTCCAACGGCCTATTCTCCCAGGATTGACAAATAGTGGACCAAGAAATAGCTTAACTACCCCTCCGTACCCACCCCTAGCAGCCCACGAGAGCGCTGTTCGACCAGAACGCCTGTCCCGCATATCAGGTTGAGTTTCCTTCCTTTCCAGGAGTATTTTCACAACCTCTTCACGCCCATACTTCGCGGCCCACATTAGTGGCGTTAGACCTGAGCTATCTAGTTCGTTCAGGCCCCATCTTTTCATTCTTATCAAATCAATTGCCACTTCGGCAATGCCGAAATACGAAATACAGTGAAGTGCAGAAAATGGCTTTTTGTCTTTAAAGCGCAGCTCGTCGGCTGACATGGCAAGTAATCCGGCGGATATGTGATTATCATATTGATCAAGGAGGTTTAGTGCAAGACCTCTTGAGTGATCTGAGAGACCTATTCGCATGTGGGTTCCCCAATACAAAGAACAATATTCCAGGAAGGGTGTGCTTCGGGGGTCAGGAGCAGCGCTAGCCGAAAGATCCTTAATAGTCTGAGAATTGAGATATGTCAAGCAAACCTCAGCGATTTTTGCGTGAGGACTCTCAAACAAGTCGGGATGATGGGAAAGATGCTCTTTAAGCGTGAAATGGATCAGCCTAATGATCGAGGAACCTTCGTCGACGGCTGCAAGTCCTTGGCAACAGTCTAACACTATCTGGATCGAAGGAATATTGCCGGTATTAATGTCGGTCGAACCTGTCTTGATCGCTAGGGCGTGGCATATCTCATCCACCTTTAACGGCCTCCGCGAATGCGAAATCCACATCAGAGCGGCCATCCCGAGTGTTACTCCACTCTCCTCCTGCTTCTTTATCCGTTGTATCATCGTCTGGTATGCATCCCTCAAGCCCAAGCCATCTACCATTGCCCTGAGTTTCGCTCGCCGCTGATCGAGTGTCTTTTCCTGCAGGATCGCCCGGATAATGAGAGATACCAGCAGGAATCTAGGTACAGATCTGTTAGCTCATAACCTAACATGTTTTTACCAGCGCCCATGGGCCTTACATTTCTGAAATCGTCTCGGGAATTGTCTCCATAATCTCCTCCTCCAAGCTTTCGTCCATCGCGCCCCCCCGTTTGATATCCTCTCTCAATTTTGCTTGGAGGAATCGGATGATATCATCCCTAGTGGGTCTAGTGGATACAACCGCTACCATCTGAGGAAGGTGATTCTTGACTTCATCCTGGATATGCACTCTTCCCGCAAGAAAAATCCGAGTGCTTGGGGACTTGCGAAGAATTTTCTCTAGTGACTCGAGCAGCTTTGCGCGATAATCGGTCATGCATTCGTCTATAGCATCAATGCATATGAAGGTGGGCCGTGAGGATGAGAGCTCCTGTAACATCTCGACAACTTGGCGGAGTCCTAGCCTCCGCCCCCCTGAGGATTTCGTTTGGCTTTCAAAAGCATCGAACACCTTTGCTGGAATCCTCTCGAGTCCACCAACAAGCTGTTTCAGGAGGGAACTTAGGACGGTGGTGGGGGATTGCACCTTCTGGGTGGCAAAGTCGAAATAGAAGCATGCAACTGCAGAATTTCGCTCCCTTGCCGAATCGCATAGCGTATCTATTACCAAGGAGCTAACATCATAGCTTCTTAGCTGCACCTTTGCTTTAGGGGGGAAGTGTCTTCTTACGTCATGTACGTCTTTCCTACCCCCGGATCTCCGTAGCAAAACAAGGCGGAATTATCAGATTCTCCAACGCGAAAACCATTGAACCAACTCCAGTATTCCTCGGTTCGTAAGAGCCAGTCCCCCACATGTTCGACGCGCTCTGTTCTAATATCATGATGTCGTATCCAGGGGTCCAGTGGAGATAACCATGCGAGAAGCTCAGCCTTCTGTTCTGGGCTGAGAAAGTAATTCACGGTATTGAAAGAGTTCTCATTGAAGGAGTTGATGTTGAAAGAGTTGCTACTTGCCCCGGCCCGAGATTGTGACATTTCGCTTTTTTTTCTTTGCTGTTTGGGAAGTTATATTTGAAGAGGATTAAGAAAATGGATCCTTGAGTATGCTAAGGTCAATCAATAAGTTAGGTCCTAAGGCTGAAGAAAAGCGGGGCCTCTCTTATCTCGGAGCAAGTTATGTGGTCGATCGTTATGACTTGCCCCCGGCCATTGCTTTTCTAGTACAACACAAGCGTAACCCATTCAATTCGGTGCATCATTAGGTATCAAGATGGAAAACAATGTAGCTCCAGGTTTTTTGGTAGCTTGAGCAAACTTCTGCGGCGACCAAGTCTCGGAAAAGAAAGAGGCAATCTTTTGTATGAGTTTCCGTCTAAAAGCTAGTTAAGGTGCTTGAACAGAATATCCGAGTTCCCAGTTATGCAGCATAGCATATTCCCGGTGCCCCTACTCGTGCTATACATGAAGGGATATTGTCAAAGATGAGGCTGTGATCCCTAGGCCTCCCTCTGTTCGGATGTATATTTCTAAAATAACCTAGAAGAGCCTCGCTCCTTGAACTCTAATTATCCCTAAGGAGGGTGTTGGCACAAAGGATCGCTGGTTAAGGGCAAGTTTTTAATGTAAAAAATGCATTCTACTTTGGCCCGGCCCCACAAAAACCAACCGCTATACTCTAGAAGAGAAGCGCCCCCGATCGAGCCAACACGACCAGAATCTCTTGGGAGTCACCGCCTGAATCATACAAGAAGCGGAGCCTTTACAGTACCCTCACTCTAAATATAGGATCTCAATACACAACATCAATCCATATAAATTATTATACAAGAACTCCTCTGTTTTGCGTTATCACCACATTTCACCAGCAGCGAGTCCACTGTGTTAGTATTCGGGCAATTAGCATTGATTTAGTAGGGTATCTATATCACATTATCCAGGTGCCCCTCAAAACAGCCTTGTGGGTTTCGTGCTTTAGCTGGGATGTGAATACGGGAGGTAAGCCAAGGCAACAACGAGTGCCCGAGTACTGTACTAGGGGGTGAGCATTAAGAGGAGAATGGGGGCTTCATTGATCAGAATTTGGCGAGTGTAACCATGGAAATAGTCAATCTTGGCGGTTTTTCTTTGAATCTTGGCATTTTTTTTGGAGGAGGAAAAGTCAGGCGAACGCAAAAAATTCTTGACCTTAGCAACTTCATGAAATCGTGCTCTCTCGTTGGCCGAGCGCTCATGAACTAATGAGAACTACTTCGCCTCACTTACCATTAACCCCCGGTACAGTACTGTGCATCCCGTGGCGTCTGAAATAAGCGAGGATAAACCAATAGGTTACACCACCATCGACCTTAAGGTGGATGTGCTCTGATCAGTTAGCACTCCACAAATCGGTGGATTAGGGAGATCGGTATATCCCGGAGTCACCAGAGAGAAACTCTCAAGGCAGATAAAGTTAGTGATCGATCCTTGGATCAGGAAAAACCATCATAGTCTAATGAAATGGCTCCCACCCCTAGTGAACTCGATTGCCTCATCAGTGAGATGGGGGCCAGGGGACATTTGGCTCCCTTTCGCGACGAAAAATAGTTGCAGGCTTTGCCGCTTGTACCGTAACATTAAAACAAGAGTTTTTCTCCGTTACCTGTCTCAAATTCGCAATAAAACACCTTAGGTTAACCGGCTTACCGGTATTTTGGACTGCTCCTGGCAGTATTGAATGTTTTATATCAGCGACTACTCTATTTCAATAGACTAGTTGCAGGCGAATAGAACCAGAGAATGCGGTATTCAGAGGAAATTGTACTAGGAGTGCAAGGGTATTTAGGGCTTGGTAACACAAACACTCGACCAGCGCATTGCTTGGGCAAAAGCAGGGCGAGTGCTTGAATTACCGACCGATCCCGACCACTTGCCGACACTAACAAATATTCACCTTTCATCACTCGAATTTCCTCATCTAGCTTAGTTCACATACAAATGCCCCACCTTAGTAAAATGGAGGTGGACCCGACTTTTGTCTCCCCCCCAAGTACAGGTACCTGGGAAAGCAACATTGTCTACGGTATACCAATATTAGGAAAAAGGATGCATTTCATATCTTTTTGCGCCGAAGTACGTTGAAGCTAGCTCTAGGGTCTTCTATTACCTACTCCTGGATAAGGGCGTATCTGTAGGCTTTTGTCAGCGAGTTTCTTAACATCCAGAAAAGCTTCTTGAGCGCCTTACAGGCAGATGGGTAGCGATCTATTAGCATTTGTAAGTCAACCAGATATTTTGTTTTTTCATTCATTAGTCGAATCGTTCATCCGCAGGCAACTTGCCGTGGGAATTGCGGAGGTGTCCCCGGTACTCCGAGGAGATGGCATGGGCATAAGAGATATCCAGGCGACAGCAGGGAATTTTATTGAGTGTGGCGGGGGGATGATTGTCAGTGATGTCAGTACTCATAGGTGCTCTCTTTTTACCACATGACCGAGTTGAGCATAGGATCTGTTAGAGGGTCATATTATGTAAGCATATAGGGGCGCCTCAAGCTTGAAAGAGCTCCCGTTTGTACTGTAGAAGGGCGAACGGCGCTAGTACGGGGCACGCATTACTTGTAAATCTTTTTAACAGGAACGGATGCCAGAAGTATTCCTACACTATCAAGGGATTGTAGGTATTAAGCAGTCCTCATACCTTACTAAGAGGGTGATGAAGTAAATTGTGGAAAGGGACTCAAGGTAGGATCGGGTAGGCAGAGCATGGTTATGAAGATCGTGGGTGCTCATCGGTTAATGATATCTACAGTATTGGTCCAAAGCTAAAGCTAGGGCACCGTCACGGCGTTGTTTTATTCTCATGTTCTGAGTGATTAACAGTGAAAACCCTGAAAGCAGTCCACAGATATCTGCAAGCTGCCTGGGCGTCTACTCGTATAGGTCATGCAGTCTACATTGAAATTTTGAATGACTACTCGTAATGTCCTGACGTTTGTGAACACGACCACTATTGCATGATGCCAAGATCCGGGCAAAAAAGCTGAATTTTGGGTGTATGCAATAGCAGTTGTGTTCACAAACGTCAGGACATTAAGAGTATACGTTA
>Ga0307509_10001153_pt1 | contig 45166 bp, 42 predicted proteins | sample 10_EM_MG_FD_202245 | JGI IMG/M metagenome (GOLD analysis project Ga0307509, IMG submission 202245) | Populus trichocarpa ectomycorrhiza microbial communities from riparian zone in the Pacific Northwest, United States - 10_EM | ecosystem: Host-associated > Plants > Roots > Unclassified | place... | reverse complement strand
TTATTGAGTGAAGCTTTCAGGCTTAACGATATTAAGTTTTACCGCTTGATTCTACTTTGAATTATCTTTATCTTTATTTTATCCTTACTTCTACTTTGAGTCTTCGGTGCGGTCGCAATCTTAGGATCCGTCTTCCTACAGAGTGCCCCTGTTACAACACGGGCTCGTCACAGTAACCATAAATCATGAGATCGAGTGGGTCATCGAGAACTGGATTCGACAGGAGCCAGGGTCTTACCGTTTCATCCCTATCGATGAAAACATGATCAATGCACGATAACCGTTCGCAAGAACGCCTGCAGAGCCTTCGGTGGTCTTCTCCAGTGGCACCAAGAGTCTAGCGAATTCTGTTGTTTGGCACATTTCTCGAAATTCTAGCTGACAGCCCCCGGATGTCATAGGAATCTAATTGGGCAAAGTGGACTTCATTTAAATGGGGGAGACGCCAGTGCAGCATGTTATAGTCGGGACTAAAATTTAATTTTCTCCTCCTTTCTGGTTTCTGACCCTGGCCGCATCTGGAAGGCCTTGTCCAAACAACCCGCACACCACGTGGCCTCCCAACTAGAGCACTCCAATCTAATAATCATCAGTCAGCAAGTAAAAAACACAAAAGGCACAAATAGTTATGAAAGAAACTAACCTGTTGGGATAGGTCGAGAGCTGCGTAATTCCCACCCCCAGGAAGCACTCTTGGAGTCAGGGCATTGCTCCTCATCAGAGACGGAGTTGATAGATCTGTCGATGGGTCTGGCGTACGCATCTGATAAATCCCAATTGCATCAGGGGCGCTTGCGGTGTTTTCGGCGTTCTAATCATAATAGTTTGGAGGAGGAGCATGTGCTAATGGATTGGCAAAAGCCTTATCTCCGGGAAGGGCAGGTGCGTTTTGACCCGGAAGAGCATAATTCCCAGGAAGGCCGTGTATGCTTTGACCCGCAGGAGGGTAAATCGCAGGATGTGGAGGTACATTTTGCCCCGAAGTGGGGTTATTCCTGCGATGATCAGGTATGTTTTGCCCCGGGACACCTGGCGCCAGGACACCTTGCACTGGAGGGAGGTAATTCCCATGATGAGCAGGTGTCCGCTACCCGATTCCCTCGGGCGTGTAATGCTCAGATATAGTTTATGCACCTATTTGGAAATATGATTTGAGTGGGGTGCGATTATATTCCGCGATGCAGATGGCAGAGTGGTGGTGGGATATACAGCTATGAGATAGGTCCTGAGCGATCTTGAGTGAGGTGTTTCTAGTACTAACAGCCGATTCCGTTCCTTTGTAGAAAGCTTTGCCCCCCAGGTCAACAGTGGTCCCCATTATCGGATTTTCTGACCAGATGTACCTTACCAATTTCTCAGGAGATAGGAAAGCCTGGCTAGTATACATGACGATCAGCAATATCCTTTCTCAGAGGAGAAACAGCCCTGCCAAGATGCCAATCGTGCGTCTGGCATTGCTTCCATTACCCCAAAGGTTTACTGGCAAATCAGCCCATGCCAAGGAAGCCCAGCGGCAGACAATTGCGGATACCCTGCAGGCTGTCTTCGATCTTTTCCTGGCAGCATTACTGCTGGTCGCTCAAGAAGAAAGTGTAATAGATTGTGCGGACGGCAAAACACGGCTTTGTTTTCCCATTTTGTCAGCATAGATCGTGTTTCATGCTGAGCATACAGCCTTGCAAGGAATAGGCAGTATGTCATACCAAAAGTGTAAGGTTCTATGTAAGGAGCTCAATGGGGATCCGCGGCGGATATATGAAACCCAGGACTCCATACGATATAGGGAGAAAGCCTTGCGGCATAAGCTGCCAGAAGCGGCCGACATTGTAGAATACATTCAGCGGGTTCGTGTCAAAATAGAAAACAATCTATTCCTTGGACTGGATCGGGTTTACCCCGCAGACCTACACAAGCCGCACCTCTTGCACAACATCTACCTTCCCAGTCGCTTATTCAAACATATGATTGAATGGGTGAAAGGATTCCACAAAAAGAATAAACGACAACTGGCGTTCGACAATAGTGGGACAGAAATTCCTCTTTACCCCAGATTAAGCGTAGCTAAAAAGGCCTATCCCGAAATCAGACAATGGCAGGCAAAGGGGATCAGCAATCTCAGCTGTTCTATTTCAGCCGTATTGGCGTCCATATTGTGAAATCCAGACGGTTCTCTGTATCATGATTTCAAGATCGCTTTGCAGTGTGGTAGCCGAGTGGTTGATTTCTCTCTCATGAGTCAATATCGGAGTCATACATAAGATCCACTTTCCTCCATGGAAAGCTGCCTGCACACATTTCACAGGACAAAGGACATTTTTCTCGAGTTCCGTACCTCGAAGGCTACTCGCACCTGAGCAGATCGCCAGGATTGGGAGCTAATGGAACTGTTGGCAGATCAGCGTGCTAAAGAAGTCCACCATAGAACTGTCGATAATCGCGGTCGACAGGCTGATCAAGACAAAGCTGAAAGGTCCGATCGGCTGCGAGATTTGCTACTCCCTGAGAACCACTTCAACTTCATCAAGATGCACTATCTGACTCACTTTGCCTTCCACTTATGGCCTTTTGAATCCATATCCATGCATTCGACAGATATTGATAAACTAGCACATAAGGATCAGATAAAAGATGAATACCGCAGGTCATACAAGAATGACGCCGCCCGGCAGATCTTGTAGCAATATGGCCGCCAGGATGTCCTAGGAATGAGGTTGTAAACTATAGATGCACTTTCGGAAGTTAAAAGGTGTGATCATGGTTGAAGATAGTGGGATGGAAATGCCGGCTTTTGCAAGTCATAGTACGCCTCGCCGGGTTCTTAAAGGCCGGATGATGAACACCCGCACACTGACTGAACTATCTGGAACCCTCAATATCCATTATTCCAAGATGATACAGGAGATACTACGTTTTACTAGGCAGACTGCTGTGAATGACTGGCGGTTGCCAGCTGACCCCACCGAACTAGTGTTACTCCCTGTAGAAGGATTTGCTCCGCTTGAAACCCCAGTCGTCAACTTTCAGGAAACTGACAGGTTCCAGATCCACCGGCCGCTGCACTGGACCAAAGGTATTCCGTAATGGTGGCCCCAGAAACAATTAGGTAAGGGTCCAGACTGGTGGAGAAGCGAACTATGGAAATTTTTGAGGACTCGTGGTGGCTGGATTGCTAGCACTTTTCAAGATAAGAAATATTCTCAGTGAGGCGGAAGCTGTCCATTGGTTGAGATTGGTTTGCAAACTCGATCCGGTCAATAGTGGCAGATTTTATATTGCGAGTGGATATATTCAAGTCAGCAGGCAGGTCAATGGTCATGACATACGAATAGTCAGTAGAGGGCCAGTGATCGGACACGAGAAGGTAATTCCTAGTGGGAAGAGGCAATAGATAGTGAATCACAGGATTGATCTGCGGACATTTAATGAAATATTTTAAATTATTCTATCCAATTATGTACAGTATGTATACGAGTTAAAGCTGGGCACTTAAGGTGGCAGTTCCCATATTGAGTGTCCGGCTTCAACTGGGCCGCGGGAGTACTACCCAATCCGCTGGTGTTAAAGGGATTATTTTAAACAGGTTGAATTGTTGTGCATGAATGTCCGACCAAGGTCAAGCTGTACACTTAAGATGGCAGTGCCGATATTCAGTGTCCAGCTTCAAATCTGCCCCGTGGCAGTACTACACGATCCCTGCTCGTTTAACAGAATATTTTAAATAGATTGAATTGTTCTGCATGCATATGAGGCCAAGTTGAAGCTGTACACTTATAATGGCAGTTTCCAAATTGAGTGTCCAGCTTCAACTTGGCCACGGGAGTACTATACAATCCGCCGGCATCTGAGGAAATATTTTAAATAGGTTGAATTGTTCTGCATAAATATGAGACCAAGTTGAAGCCGTACACTTAAGATGGCAGTTCCCATATTGAGTCTCTGGCTTCAACTCAGCAGCGGGAGACATATACTATTCTGAGCATTTAAGGGAATCTTTTCAATAGGTTGAATTGAGTAGGCAGCCGAGTTAAAGCCGGTGACTTAAGGGAGAGATTCCCTTGGAAACTCTCGGGCTTCAACTCGGTCGCATGAGTTCTGCAGTTGATTAATAATGCCCATTTATTCTCCTCTGTGGTCAAGCCGACCAAAGTACGGTGTCTCTATAGCAGCTACGCCCGCGGTCTTGTGCACAGTAAGAGAATTATGGAAGTGACAGTAGGGTGCTGACAACAAAAAGTGCAATGTAGGATGTCAGCGGATGGGACCGGGCAGATCTAGGTCGCTGGAGGTCAGAGCGAATCTTGGAGGGCTGCACAGTTGATAAGAGTAGGCATGAGGCCTTTAGACGTGATGATAAGGGGGCGGATACAACTGGAAGGCGCTGGGAGGGGGTGGAGTCAAAAGGAGCCCGTCAGGCCCTTTGAAGGGAAAGTGGGGCGTCCGGTGGTACCAGATGCAAGAGATGAAAAGCAAGAGTGCTCGGGAGATCCAGAAGGACCGGAGGCAAAGAGCGGACAGGCTGCCTCTGGACGCTCGCTCAATACCTCCAGTGAAATAGTTTTTTTGCTGATGATGGAGGCCCCTTGGAGTAACATGCGATCCATACGGGTTCAAGGGGTCAACACTCGACATAGCCGTACCCTCAAATCTTCACAGAGCTCATGGGATCAACTGAGCAAAGTCCAACCATGCCTAGCAAATATCGATTCTGTCTCCGAAAATACACCCAGTCTGGTGCATATGAGAAGCCCCTGTAAACTGGCCAGCGGGGTCTGGACATTGTCCTCGCATCCACCGTAGAATATATCAACAACATGGAAACTAGCGGATCGCACAACCTGGACAAAATCAAGGGCCAGGATCCCTACTGTGAATCCCATCTGGGCCCCCCTGAATCGGATCCTAACGCATTTTATTGAGACAGTGCATATGAGTCTGATACTGAAGTAGTTGAAGATGGTATGTCACCCTCTGCTGGCAAAATGATGTCTTATGAAGGTGACAGAAAAGCCACCTGAGACGTCCACAGGTTTGCGGATGAATACAGCAACCTGCCTGAGGACCCATGAGCACAATTCAATAGCACACAAGGTTTTAAACTTGCATCCTGGTTCATTGAGTGAAAAGTATCCAAATCACGAATAAATCAATGCTTCTCGAGTGGCCTACGAGATGCAGAATCAGTCGGGTATAGCTCCATGCACACGCTAGACAACCACCTCCAGTTACTGGACTAGTACGTTCAATATCTGCAATGGTTCGAAGGACAGGTTGCGGATGGCTAGAGAACTTCGCTATTTTTCTACCACAACGTCATAGGTTGTATTAGATATCTCATTCGCCCGATCGCATACTGAGATGACTTGGTCTATGCGCCACGGCATGAATATGACTCCACTGGGCAGAAAATATATGCAGAAATGCATACAGCTGCTTGGTGGTAGGACATACAAGTAAAGTATCCGAGTCACAGACTCTTTTGGAAGACCTTACCGGATAGATGATTGGTGCCATTTCTGCCGGGTTCTACTGTTGTTCCAACAATTGGGATGTCAGATCAGACTAACCTCACCAATTTCTCATGTGGCAATAAGGCATGGCCTGTCTATATAACCCTCCGAAATCTTCTCTTAGTCTGACGCAACAGCCCATAATCAATGGCTGTTCTGCTTCTCGCCTTATTGCCTATTCCTCCCAAATTCTCAATGTTTTCCAAAGCTGACTTACGTCAGAGGAAAATCAAGACTGACACCCGACAAGATGTATTCGAACTCATCTTTTAGCCCCTAGAGGACATAGCACATGCCAGCATCCCCATTGACTTTGCCGACAGCCAGGTTCGACAGTGCTTTCTAATTCTCTCTCCGTGGATCACAGACCACATGGAAAATGTGGCCCTATAAGGGTTAAAGACCAATGCCTGTCAATGTGCTTACGCCCAAATTAGAAACCAAAGCCATAAACTATTGATTCGGAGATTGTGCATGATACCAATGCTACAAACCCAAAAATGTAAACTCAGGCTTCGAGTCCAATGCCAACTAAGTCATAAGTGACAATCTTGGTATCAGCCAGAATCTGTTTCACAGACTGGACCAGCTTTTGGCTTCTGATCTGTACAAACCACTGGCAGACATGCTTCATACCATTTATCTGCAGCTATTTAAGAATATAATGAACGGGATCGAAGGGTTTCTGAAGAAACACGGGCGACTGCAGGCTTTCGACAACATTTGGATGGTGTAACAATCCTATCTTTGAGCACGTATGCAACAGGCAACGACTGTAGTCTCTTGCGTAAGCGAGTCTCGCTTTTCTGCACCAAGGCGTAGGGAGGTACTATCTATTCAGATAGTACGGAACTGGCTTGCTTGTCTTGAGTGATTCGTGAGAGATACTATCTCTTCAGATAGTAAGATGGGTGGATTGTCGTGCTTGATAGAACTATCACAATAGTCCTATGTTCGGGCAACCTGTCGAGACTATCCCAATAGTCTCCAGGTTCTTTAGAGCGTAGGCTCTTGTAGAGGAGGAGTGTATGTAAAGAGAGTAAAGCGTAATCGTATTGCAATATCTTGAGTATGGAAAAGTACTTAGATGGTTGCGTGAAGATCCTATCTCTTGGTCGGAACCAAGCCCTCTTTATAGGCATCTTCCCACAACCCTAATCCTAATAACGCGTCACCCTTGCGTGACACAGCCCCATGACTAATAATTAGTCATGGTGCGAAATCCATCAGCTGATTCTTACGAATCAACTGCGCACTTTCTCTTTCCTCGATCCAAACCCATAAACCCGATCATACGCTCAAATGAGTCGTATGCGTGAAACCCATGACTCGTAATCTGAATCATGTGCGAAATTACTAGTACTTCATCATATGACGTCACAATCGTGACGTCATGAAACCATTAACCAATCATAATTAACCAATGACTCGCAAGTGCGCAGTCATGTGAAAGCTATGAGTCAAGTGACGTCATAGTGCAAAAACCCCAACATACCTTATGACTAATAAGTATTAGTCATGTGAAACCTGCCTTGCTTAGTCACGATTTGTGACAGATGGTATTACTGACATGCCCAGGATTCTTGATTCCCAAAAAAGCCTACTACAAGGTTACGCGGCAGTTGCATGGGAAAGAGATGCAGAATGTGGCGCACTGTATTCTCAGAGTTCTCGCCATAGCTTTTCGACAGCCAGCAGGTCCGCAAGCAATTCCTTTCAAATGTCCTCTCAGATGCTTCAGAGCCCTTGTCGACTTCAATATCATGGCACAATACCAAAGCCACACACCTGACAGCATAGCACACAGGGAAGATTATTTGGACCAGTTTCATCAGAGGAAGGATATTTTCTTAGAGTTTCAAGTGACTAAATGCACAGGGGCTAAGGTTGACAAGCAATGAAAGAAGATCCGACGGCAGAGAAGCTTGATGAGGCAGGCACCAGCCCCATCCCACCAGCACAGAATCCGTGATGACTATCGAGATGAAGAGAACAAACCACATATGGACATGATTAATGCCAAATCACATTTCAACTTTCTCAAGATGCATCTACTAAGCCACTTTTGTGACAATATTCACCAGTTTGACAATATTCCGATGTATTCCACAGAGATCGGAGGGCTGGCTCACAAGACACAAATCAAGCAACGATGGCGACAATTGAATAAAAATGATGCAGCTTGCCAGATCGGGCACAGCTACTGTCATCAACATGCCATACGGATGAAACTATTGAACTTAGAATCTCTGCAAGATTCCCGGGAGGCTCTCTCCGCCGACGTCCTAAAGCATTTAGATACGACAACCCATCCTGTATAGCCTCTGGTCATCGGTCGAATGATCCTGAAGGGACCTCAGAATGACATGTCCAACCTTGATGATTTTGGCAGGATCTCGGAAGTCTCACTCGATATTATATATCGTGAATTGATACAATATAGCAGGCATAACATACCAATAGACCACCCTCTTCTGGAAAACTATGCAATACTTCTATTACTGCCTGTTGAGCTACTGATGCAACTTGGAATCCCTGTTCTTTCATTCCAAGAAGCCTATGTTTACAAGATCCACCATGCATGATCCACTGAGGCACTCCACTTTAGAAACCAGGGCAGTCCCAATGATTGGATTTGAGTACAAGTGGGTTCAGAAGAAATGTATTGTGCACTGAGGGGTCATCTACCGGCAAAGCTAGTTGCCCTCTTGAAAATCAAGGACTACAGATCAGACAATTCGGATACTGTCAGTCAGGTCGCTGGTGTTCAGATGCTGACTCCAGTCAACTCCTGGCATCTATCAGATCAACATGGCCTTGTCATAGTACAGATGAGGGAGAACGCATGAGTGTTTACAATAGTAGATATAGGGACAATCCTCATTCTGGTGCATCTGATCCCGGAGGACGACAGGCAGTTGCTTGTGAATAGCCAAATCAATTTGAGAACATTTAACCAGGTTTATTAAGGAATCTGGATGAGACAATTAGGACTCCGTAATACTTGAGAATCCTACACCTTGATACTGTATATAGAAGATATAGAAGCCACTTTCTTGAACCCCAAATTATTAGATTGCCAGACCGGTGAGGCCTGAGACCTGAGACATGAGACATGAGACTCGGATGTGACCAAAAGAAAAGGGCTGCTGCCCCAGAAGCCAGTCAACGTCTGCGGATGTACCGGATTAATTGTGATTCCAGGGATGAGGGCTGTGTCAGGACGTACATAGAGAAGAGGCAACGAGGAGCTAGCACCATAAGGAGAAAGAAGTGACGACAACAAGAGTCTAGGGTAGTCAAGACGCCGGGCGCAGACGTTGCATCAGGACGGATCGAATGTTGCAGGGCAATTCATGAGGCGTGGAATGTGGCAGGTCGTTGCACCGCAAGTCAGGATGCACCAGACGCATGAGACGCAGAAAATATGTCGCTTCTGTCAGGACGCAATGTCACTGGATCAGACGCAGGATCTGTTTTTGCTGATGCATGTTGTGATTTTGTTTCACAGTGAATGTCTTGTTCTTTTTCTTTTTCCCCTTGTTATTCCCTTAGATCTAGGGACTTTTCTCTTAGTAGTGTAGATTAGGCCTTCCTCTAACCCTTGGCTTTATACTCTAGATTCTCATTAACATACCCAGTCTAATACCACTATCTCTCCAACAACCTCCTACAGCTAAACATGAATTACCAGGAATATATGAAATGACCGGTTTTCCGATCACTCTTTCCTCCGGTTAAACATGATTCTTAATTACAGGCTCCCCCCTATCCTGCTATAGGGGTTAGCCAAATCAGCGGTTTTCTGGTCCCTTTTTACCCCGGGCTAGAGCACCTAGGAATCAGCAATAGCGCGGGTGTCCTTTAGCAAATGGGCGCGAAAAGCCATTGTCCAAAGTACCACCACCCCCTGGCTTCACTTTGAGATAAAGAATCCAAGGGTGACCATGCACAATTTTCCTTACAAAAGGTGTCCTTCCTCTACTGCAATACCGCACAATCATGTCTTAACTATTATACTCTGCCCATGGTAGAAAAATCGGCGCCCTCTTTTTAGACATTTCTAGGCATTCGCTCAGGTGATCAAATTCCACTTTATGAACAGCCCTATAGTCGAACTAGACATGAAGGTTACCTCTCTTTTCATGTTTTGAAAATAGATGTAAATAATTTGGGATTTGGAAATTCTGTCTGGGAGAAATTCCTATTGTCACGCCTAATGCCCTCAGCACTATTCTAAGCTCCAAGTTCTAGAATTTACGCTGATATCCATAATTATACTAAAAGAAAATTTTCCAAGGACTTTTGTACCCATGCACGTCGGCCTTTTCTAGAGGAGCGGCAAGTCTGGGAGTGGTCTTCATTAGAATTCAACTATTCAAAGTTTTTCTGCTACCTAGGGTTAAAGGCACTTCGCAAGCAAGACCACCTCCGGTGTAATTTTTTCCCAAGTGAGACACAATCACGATCGCCGAGGGCAAGCTAGTAACATTCATATCGGGTTTCTGAATGTTAGACCTCTTGCTAATTGGAGTGTAGTAGAGTCAAGTTCAAAACCTAAGATGATCGGAAGCACGAAGTTTCTTCTTTAGATTGCACAGAGTTTAAGGGATCCCAAAGGACCTGTATCGCCCACGTAAAATCTGTATCACAAATTTACCTACCCTCCTCTGATTTTCAAGTGCTCATTAATTCCCCAGGTTCATGATATCCCTTGCTGGCAAAGCCAGGAGCGTCATTCTGCTCCCCGGAGAAGTTATGGAGGTCGTCGTCACCTCCCCAATCCTCCCTGAGGTTCCATTCTCCACTACGGCATAGCCGTTATTATGAATCCCCTTCTAGGAACTATCGCGAGCGCTCTCCTACTCATGGGAGACGTAAACCCCACTACGACGGTGGTGATGGAGGTCGTGCTAGATCCCCCCTGAGACAGCCTCAGTGGGAAAAAATAGGAGTATGTGAGAAAAAAGGCGGGGAAAAATTCCGATAGCAGGAAAAGCTATCAGAATTTCAAATCTCAATGTGCGGCGGACAAAGTGGTGGCATAAAATTGTCAAGCGGAAAAGGGGAAGCCAAGAACTTCTCGTGGTGGAAGTGACAAGTGGTGGAGGGGGGGAGAAGGAACGAAAGTTCACAAGGATAAACCAGAAACAAAAGGCGGGTACTGCGCCAGATCCTGGAATGATCTTCTCCCCCGACCAGTGTTCCAAACAGTTCTGGACGTCCCGGGCGGGGTGGGTTGGGGCCATCATTTGTGGACCCGGCCGTCACCTATAGGCTATTGTCCCTACCAATCTGTCAGGCGTATAAATCACTAGCACCTTCCATCTCAGACTTTGCTTCCTATTAAATACTCCATATTGATGCGCAGGGCTGGTGTGGGTAGGATGGGGAGCACAGACTATGCTATATAGTTTTCGGAATAAATTCAGGTTGTGGATTCCTCTGAAATATGCGGTTAATTTTATTGGGGCAGTAGAGAGAATGCATTAACTCTGTGAGAGCCTATGACTTCTTCGTTAATAAATCAACTGCGATTTATTTATAACCATTAGGTGTATCCACCCTACATCCACCTCTCAGAACCACATATTCTCCCGATTGTCAATACCCACACATATATTCCTGCCTTTTTTAACTTCTAGTTTTATATGAGCAATTTCATAAGAACCCAAGCAATTGTCTCCGATGTTAGAAGCCTTATCTCACTCCTCGGTCATCAGCCGTTACCTGTTGTCTACGCAAATTCCCTGGAGGTTCCTCCCGTCACCTTCCAGGCCCACCCGTCAAGTGGAGACACACAGCAGATTCCTCAACCTGAGACACCCGTAGTCCCCGCCAGTCCGCCCCCGTAAGTCTTCCGGACGGACGCCAAGATACCCGTCCGTCCTGGGCGTCCTTTCAGATACGCTGTCCGTCCTGTCTGTACACGAAGGTGGACGGACTCGACTCTTGGATTCACCGATTAGTACCGGGGATACACAGGCTCCCACTCCTTTCCCAACCTCTCCATTTACCTATTCCTTCGGGTGCCTATTGCGTAGAGTAATATAGGTTTTTTGTCTCCCCCACAGCCTTGTCTATTAGGGGAGGTAGTCGGTGTTGAATATCACCGTCCATCACTCGGTACTATATCAGGCTTTCCACCTTTTCTATATTGTCGCCTTTTTTTTAGCAGTTTCATCTGTCACTCGTCTCAAATAAGAGAGGAGGATTTGGTTTACTTGGTTTGTATACTATATATGAGCGTTCGCATATATAGCTGGAAACGATCGCAGTATCTCTCTACATAAACCCTTCGCTTTGCCATAGGTAGGAAAGATAAGCAGGCAAGATAGGATTCCGATAATCGACAGGCTTTTTTTCCTTGTCTTGATTTCTCTCCTTACGCTATTCGCTTTTTTTTCTTCCTCTCGCAATTAGTACCCCATAACCGCGGTAACGATCCTCTTTGTTAATCGAGGCCCTGTCCCCCTCCAGGATTGAGAAAGGACTGTGATCTTGTGAAGTGGCCTCCCAGCACAGGTGCTCGTCTTGTTTCCCTCCCCCAGAATCCGCACCGTCTGTCGAGATGTGCCAGTACTGTGCATCTTAACAAGCTATCATAGGTGCTTCAGACTAATTACTCTCAATGTTTGCTTTGTAACTAAATATATCCATCTCCTCAGTCATGAAGCCGAATTGGAGGTAGAAATTCCGATAAAAAATATCCAGCCTCAATTCTACCAGGCGAGTACTTCCTGCTATTTTTGCTTGCTAGTACATAAAAAAGAACCTCTACCTTCAATCCCCATTTTCAGAACCCCCGATTGAGCCCCGCCTTCTAGCTGGCGGAGGCCGATTATCGAAGAACTCCTCTGCAACACTTGGCGCCCCGAAGCTGAATTAAAATTATGCAATAAAAAAAGGTCAAATATCATAAAGACCAGGAAATATAAGAAAACAACGGGCTCTTTAGTAGAGGGAATACAAAGGAAACAAGGGAACAATGGCATGTCATTTAAATCAACAAAGATTAAACAGAACATTCTATAAAACTATTATAATACTGGACTCGTAAGCATCTGACGCACCCAACACCTACATCTACCGCTTTAATTCTACTGAAAAAACACGCGAAATTGACTACCCCCGCCAACCCCTAACCCAGATCAATCCCTTGCCTTAGCCCATGATAGGTCCAGCTTGACAGGTTAACAGAATTGCGAATTCTAGTTAACAAGATCTAACTCATCAAGTGGGACAATCTTATACTGTGTTAGGAAAACACTAATCCCTTGCAGGAGCTTTCGACTCCGAATCTCAAGATCGCAAGGCTTGCGGAGATGGTGGGTTTCAAGAGTTTTACAGTATACCGCCAGCAGATGTAGTGCTCGCAAAGCTACTGCGGTGCCGACACATAATTGCCATTTCCTCCGCCGCGCGCCGACCTTCGACAAACTCTTTTGGCTGCCGGTTTCTCTCCACCAGTCCCGTCACCCCCATCACCCCTTTTTGTAGAAAGAATCTCTCCTGAATTCTGGCTTTCTGAATCGGCGCATTGTCGCATAAGTGCGCTGTGCATAGTGGATACTAGACAAATGCGAGAGCCGACCCATTCGCGTGTAAAGTGAACAAGTCTGCAGCCTCGTATTCCGGCAATATGTCCTTCCTGAAAAGCAAATCGGCGTCCTAAGTCTGCGATACAGAACTCCCCACTCTTAAATTTTCCAAAGGGTGAAATCATTGCCCATTCCGAATCATTGGAATCAACATGCGGCTCAGTGAGAACATTAACTAAACAGGCGCGGAGATTAAAACATTCTGTATCAGACTTACACCATAGCTCCTTCTGGCCAGGGAGTAAAGCTTGAATTGTCTCTTGCATTTTGTCGCGCTCAGCCTTGTCAATTGCGCCTAAGAGAAACCTTTTCAGATATGAGAGGTTGCGGAACGAGGTGAACAGGTCATGTTGATGGATACGCAGTCGAGAGCCAATCTTGTTTGTATCAGATGTGATTACAGGCCCCAACGATTGGTGACCTCTTTCCATCCAGGAGCCCCAATGAAATACGCCGCAACGAGATTCCGGACAAAAGCAGTGCTCAGGATTTTCAAGTAGCCATTGCTCATATCCTTTATGTCGCTGGTTGTTGGGAACCGGGGGAGGGTGAACACGCGTGTAGTCTGTAATATTTTCTCGAACTTGATTTTGAACTCTTTTTCCCACATCCGGGCCATAAAGCAAAGAATATGGATCGGAGAATAAAACAAAAAGCCGTTGAAGGTTGGAGTCGAGAGCTAAGTAAAAGCCCCCTGTAGGTACACTGATTGGTAGATAGTTCTCGCTTGCGGTTTGGACTTCTGAGAATGTGAGATTTTCAAGCTCAGAAAGTTTCCCCTGCGGCGTATAAGTGTTGATATCGATTTTAAAAAATATTTCCACAATGCTACCTAAAAAGAAACGTTCCATGTTAGCAACTTTTCCCCCTGAAAGTGATCTGACTCGGACACCATTGAAAATCTCAATAGAAATCACAGTATAAACGATAGTATCGTGAAATCTCCGTGAAATCCACGATCTCCATCAGCTCCTAATCTCCGGATTCTCAGTCAAGTCCTCAAGAAGGATTAGTGCTTTCCTGACACGGTATATCCTGAGTCATTCCATCTTGTTGGATCTTGTTGACCTGGCAAGCTAAACATCTGAGCTGATATCACGAGTGACAGGGATATTCTTCACTGCTCAGAGATAGTGGATTTCACGAGATTTTATGGTAGGCTTAGAAGAGTGGATTAACAACACTATTTACCTTCGCAGCCCTGAGTAACCCGAAAGGATTCGAGCCCCTTCTGCCGTGCCTCCTCGCAGGCAACCCTCTCCATCTTTGTCAGATTTAACCGGAAATCCAGCCAGCACTCCAACTCCCTATCATTCCGTACGACCGTGCGACGGGTTCCCTTGCTTGCAACTTTCTTAGGTGGATTTGGTGACTTTCTTCGTTCGGCGAAAGCATTGAAATATGTAGTGTCTAACTGAATTGCACCAGGCTGCTCTCCAGATGCCCGAAGATTATTGGTTTTATACGGCGGCCGAACAATACGACCCGGTTGACCTGACCAGGTTCGCCCACGCGGGATACTCCGATTTGCACGTTTTCTCATCCTGTTAAAATTATCAGCTGCACAGTTTGGAACAAGCATACGGCATTTGACAACAAACCCAGCCTTGAAATGAACGAGGACTTTGAGTTCTCACAAAAAGGCTAATCAGGGAAAACACTCGTATCAAACTGCTGTAGATACCCCTTCTGGCAAATAAAAAGTCGTCGAGCTTTGGCAGAGTTTCTTCGCCTTAGCGGTCTGTGGATCTAGGTTCGCGTCAGAAACAATCATGTATCATATTGGGAATGTTCATGAACTAACCTTGGTACCCCGGGGGAGGGGGGAATTGGAAAAAAAATAAACCTCCGCAAAAGAAACAAACTTGCTCAAAACAAGGCGTAGAGTCACCTCAGAAAGAAATACCACAACGATAGTAGTTCCAACTTCCTTGTTACCAACGATAGGAAACCAGAGGGCACTACACCAGTGAAATGAGAAGGTCGAGTCAATGTACGTAAGGAAAGATACGGCGAGAGAAGTTCAAACAGAGTAGAGGGGTGCAAGAAAAAGAGACTCTGAGAAACCAGGCGCAGGTGACCAGGAAGTACGATGTATTGTACTCAAGCACTGGCAGGCTCATTAAGCAAATAAAAGAGTATTGGATGTGCTTGGGCTCGAGTAAGGGAATATATATATGCACATGCATATACATACTCGTCCCCGGTAAGAAGTACAGCTACTGGTACTGTAGAAAAAATCGGAAAATGGCGATCGGGCCTCTGAGGGTTTGATTGGAGGGTTCTGCGTGTTCGAGCCAATTGAACAACCATGTTTCTGCCCTTTAATTTCCACATTTCCGATATTTTCTACAGGTAGCTGTACCCGAAAATTGAGGGGATTAGTACTACTAGTACCGTACACAGTTAACAGGGGCGGTTTTGACGCCGGCGATCAGAAACCATTTTGGAAAATTCTCATCAAAACCCGGCCCCGGCCCCGGCCCCGGCCCGGCAGTGCTCTCAGTCGCCCCGTCCGTCTAAGACGGGGTGAGGACGACAAAGGGCGAGGCAGGCTTCCTTCGCGCTGTCCTTGAGGGGGTAGACAGCCGTCTACAGCCGTCTATTACGAGTACTTGTACTCGAGTACAGACGCGCAAAATTGGTCAATGAGACAAATACTAGGACTCAAATAAGTTAAGGTTAAAAATAAAATTTAGAAAAAAAGAAGAAGAAAGTACCCGGTAGTGCTAGAGCGGCCCGCTAGGGGTGGTAGTCGGACGACGCTAGTCCTCATCTTTTGTCATCCCGTCCAGGAAGAGGACGACAGGGCTGCCATAGTCCCCTAAACTCCGTCTGGCCCTTCCCTTCCCGGGCGTAGTCCATCCTAACACCCCTAAAAAGACAAACCACAAGCCATAGTCCGTCCGGTCCGACCCCGAAGAGGGATGGACTGGACGGCTGGGAACACTGATGTCATTGATATGCAGGGCTGTTATTGCTGTTTTCGCCATGCTTGTCGCAACTGGAAAACAGACATTGTTCCCCTTTTGAAAGAGAGTTTTTTCGACAGGTGTTTCTCTCTCTCGGGTTAATAAAAAAGGGCCCGAGGCCTGCGTCATTGCCGTGCCCAAGAAAAAAGTCTAATATTTTCTGAGAAAAGGCCAGAAGTGTCCCCTCGATTCCCAAAGTTATCCAGCGGTGTACTTAAAATTGCGGTATAAAAAAAACAAAAAAAACAGCACCCTCAGTTTTCCAAAGTTACAACAAGCATAGTCAAAACAGCAATATACAGCCTCCGGTCGAAAAGATCGGGAATTGTGGAAATTAAAAGTCAGAAACACGGTTGCTCGATTGGCTCGAGCACACCGAACACTCCAATCAAAGCCCCAGAGGCCCGATCACCGTTTCCCGATTTTTTTCTACCGGGGGCTGTACTGTAGAGAACCAGCGGTTTATCGATGTAATGGGAGGGGTGTGCAGGGGTTGAAAAGTTTGGAAGGTGGGTAGTTAGCGAGTGATAGAAGATGAAGTAGTTGTCTCTGGGTGGAAGTGTTCCTGGCAATTCATGTTTGCATGGCAGAGGGGGGGGGCGGCGCAGGGTTTGGGGAGATACCTGCGTTTGATTTGGTGAGACGACGAAAACGGAGAGTATAGCAAGAATGTTTAGATCACGAAAGTAGAAATCCCTACGACCAGCCAAAGAATGAGGGGAAAAGAGAACCATAATCCCACTCGGGAAAGTCACCAACCCCAAGAGCACCATTATTCCTCACAAAATATTGTGAAAATTGAGTTAAAAGGAAGAATGGAAAGAAAAAAAGTATGAAAACAAAGGCATCCCATTAGTACTTGCTCTTCATAACAGTAGAAACCCCACCCCTCTCAAACCCCGCTATCCCACTCCTCCTATTCCTTCTCTCCACCTTTCCCCTACCGGCTCCACCCTCTCATTCAATACCGTCTCACAGTGCGAACACAAACTCTTCCCGTACTCCTCCTCACCAGTAACTTCCTCGAGCGCTTCACTAATATACTCAAGCCCATCTCCTAGAGAATCCTCAGAGAGCTTGTTGTTGTCGCCAGTGAACATTCCCACCACATTCTTGCAATACCCGCTGGAAGCTGCACGCATAGACATGGCCGGGCGTCAAACCAGGTCTACTTTGAGATGTGGGACAGGATGTTCGGGGTGGAGTTGGAGGGGCGCGAAGTACTACTTGTCCCAGGCCATAAGTACCCGAAAACAGGGATTAAAGAAATATATGGCAAAACATCCGTGCGTGTCTGTGCCCCCATACAAATGTGGGACAAGTACTACTTGTCCCAGGCAAGAAGTACTCGGGTACAAGGGTAATTGGGGGCCGGTAACACGAACACTCGCGCAGCGTATTGCTTGAGAAAACGCAGCGAAAGTGCTTGTGTCACCGGTCCCGACTTTTTGCCACCACCAAAAAATTCTCACAGTATATCACTCGAACCCCCTAATCCGGAAAATTCCACGCTTCGTAATGGAGGTGGGCCCGACTTTTTGCTACCCCGGGTACGGTACAGTGCCGTATCCTCTCGTTGAATTCGCTAGCGCCGCTCGTCGCTAATCTCCGGATCCACAGACCGCGGCTCTTGAGAAGGATTAGTGCTTTCCCGACACGGAATGGTATGAGTCATTCGGCTGTGTTGGATCTCATTAACTACTTTACGCAATTCTATTAACTTGAGAAACTAAACCGACTTGGGTTGATGTCGCAATTCACAGAGATATTCGGCGCTAGCGAATTCAACGAGAGGATACGGTACTCGAGTACGAGTACCTGAACATTTGGACGGAAAACAGGGATAATACAAGGATAATACAGGAATATTTCAGAGGTAAGACATATCTTACAAGTACAAGTAGGGCCCATTCTACTTACTGTGGGCTAGAGAAACCCCGAAGTGTTCTGGGGTTGATTAACACTCCACTGCGGGTTTCAGAGAGCCCCCCGAAGAGCTGGAGACAATCTACCGTACTATCGTAGTAGGGATAGGCGGCCCATGCATGCTGGAGAGCGGGTCAAGAGCCGGTAGTTGATTTTTCTCATGAAGGAACATTAGCGGAGGACAGCGGGGGGGGGGTTAGGGAGCAAGGGTTGGGGCTTCTGTAAAATACCGTAGAAACTTGAATAATTGAACCGTGTGCTATGTCGTTGGACTTTCCTCTCTCAGTAAGGTCAGGAAATTTTTGTTTTTTCTTCTGTCTCAGAAGGGGGAAAGGTGCTGTGTCTTTGCTGTATTTTTTGCCCCCGTTCCAGAGAAGGAAATTCTGGACTTCATAGCACACGGTTCAATTATTCGAGTTTTTACGGTACGCTTAAAGTTCGGTTAGTTAAGCTAGGAGATGCCGAATTTTTTTGGTAAGGTAAACAATGGCAGTGTGCCTAACCCACGTTGCAACAAGCAAACATCACAGCTAACTCTCCTATTAGTTAATAATGAAATATGATTGAACTAACTCTTACAGAATCTCCGAAATCCCTATTTTCAAGTTCGCTTGTTGCCATGGTAAACACTATTGTCACAGTGATAGCGATCCCTAACTTTATACTCCGAAATCCCTCTAATATGCCCTAAGTGGGCTATAGTCGGCTAATGGGTGGAGGGAAAAAAGTGGAAGATACTCTTGGTAGTGGTGGCAGGTTGTGGAGGAAAGGTAGGAGATCTTTCGGAGCTAAATAGAGGGGCTGTGCGGCTACCGCGTGTAAACACAATCTTCTACCCCTCCAACCGTCAGCCCCCCCTCAACTGTCCTGATGATCTCGAGACCCGTCTAGAGCTAACCCCGACCTTGTACGCCAATCATAGCAATTCTACTTGCACAGTTATGGTGACTCTGCTCGAATTGTTGCTCACATATCTCTCCAAGTTCCTTCGCAAACCCTTATCCAGTGTTCCAAATAGTACAGGAGGCCGACAGGGCCTGGAGGAGGGACTGCCGAGAGCCCTGGACCGGCCTCGACGATGAAAAATATCCAGTGCTTGTCTTCAAAATCTTGAGACCTCAGTTTTCATCCAGGGCGACCGGCCCTGGAACTCGGGACAATAACGTAGCGGGAATGTCTGTAAATGGGAGGTTTATAGAGTAATGAGTATCGAACTGCTGTAGATACCACCAAATTATCAAAAGTGATCGGTTATTTTAATTTCCAGAAGAATTGGGCACATGAAGGTCAGACTGAATTTGAGGAAATTTAAGAGATGTTCGATGGGGCCGACATCTTATACACCAAGTTGTAAGGCAATTTTCCTGAAGGACAGGAAGGGAGAACAAAACATTGTTCATGATCCTTGACGAGACTCGAGGCAAATTGAGTGCTCTATTGGGAAAAATAATACAAACACAATCTAAACTGAAGACCATCGCCTGCTAGTAACAGATGATCAATTCTAAAACCTAATTGGAAATGCTGAAAATAGAAGCCCATATCTACCCCAATCACCACAAAAGGGGTACTCCTTATGCTGATCTTCTCAAAATTTCACGAACGGGAATGTGCAGCATTGACAGAGTGGAGTGCTTAGGATGCGATACTCGCGGGGCCGAGTTGCTCTTGGACACCCGCATAGGGAAGTGATCGCCGGACCAGTGACCAGTAACATAATTAGTAATCATATACGGTAGAGGAAAACTATCACTAAAGCCTAACACTACCTACCAGCATGCGAGGTGTCTGGAAGGCTCATGAAGGACCTCATGTGTGACCATTTTTCTACAGCATGGCAAATTGTATCACGCCACTTGCCACCATCGGATTATCATCTTATTGTTCTGGCGGTCACTTCTCTATGTGGGTGTCCAAGAGCCACCCGGCCGCACGAGTTGAGTATATCAAAGACTAACTTATAACTTTGTTGTTGTTGACCTGCCCTTCTACAACTGTGGGCGGGAGTCTTTTTAAATACAAGATTAATGCTCTCTTTCCCCCACATCTGCTTAACACTATCACGCCATATCCATACTTTCTCACGCCATGTCATTTTCCCCCGCTTTCCCCTCTTTTCTACCCCGCTTAGTAAATCATCAACCCCTCTTCTCGCATTGTTCGCCGTGTCTCCAGCCGCGGGGAATCATCCAATCTCTTTTCTAGCACATTCTATGTTGATGAATTGCAGATATCGTAATCAGGAGAGCGTCGGTGATTCACAAGAGATCAAGCTCCTCTAGAAACTAACCTAGAGGGTCCCGTCTGCTCTTGCAGCCTGCCTCTGCCATTTTCCTTGCAATAATCTCGACAGGTTTTGATTGGAAAATGATTCTCTTTGAGAGTGGAACCTTGGCAAAGATCTTGGTTGATAGGAGCCTATTTTCTTCCTCGGAACTACCAGCAATAGAAGCAAAATCTTCCTGCTCTATATATCCATGCTGAAGAATATGGCTGGTGATCTTAAATGGCGCGTCTTGCAGTTTCCCATTTGCTTGAATCTTAATGGCTTTAAAGTTATTCATCACCTCTTTGAGAACTTTGGCCTCAACCTCTGTAATATCTCGTTAGCTAAAGTGTGCAGATACAGATATTCAGCCCTCAAGCAAGATCATTAACATACCTATCCAAGGCAATCCTGCTTTTAGTTCATGAACAACTCGAGCTATCAGCCCGGTACGGCCCCCCACAATTGTGTAAACCTTTTCAGCATGGCTCTCGTATATTGTTCCGCTTTTAGAAAGTAAGTTCTTGACTTCAGTAAAGTCCATATCACCCACAGTCAATATATCGCCAAGTCTCGACCTCGCCGAACGACCTAATAGATTTATGGTCTTGGGTATAAGTATAAATACTGATCAACTTACTATATTAGTCAGGGAGTAAAGAAAGCTTACGCATCATTTGTGCTAGAGCATGGCTTCCACTGGCAACAAATACTGTAATAAATAGTCTGTCATCTGCAGCATCGGCTGCAATATCCTGTAAATCGTAAAGCAGCTCTAGATTGTTCTCTGCAAGCTGGTTCACATTGTCGATTATGAGAACTGGGCAGTGGCCTGTCTTTTTCTTGTAGATTTTGGCCATGCGGCGAAACTCCTGAAATATATTTTGAAGGAATGCTATAGCTTGTATAATCATGTTAGAACTGCAAAAATACTACCAGCCTCCGGTAGAAACAATCGGAAAATATCCAAATTAAATATCAGGATCATGCTCGCTCAATTGGCTCGAGTACACTGAATCTTCCAATCGGTACCCCAGAAGCTCGATCTCAGTTTTCCAATTTTTCTACCCGAGACTCTATATTTTCCTGATGAGGACTATATTTGGGAGAACTTACTTGTTTGTAATTTGGGAGCAGTAAGACCTTGGAAATTCAGGATGTCCCACATCCAGCTAGACCGATGAGGGGACCAGCGTAGTGCCTTAGCGAATATCTGGGCAAAGGCCTCATCTGTAGTGTCCCCGGTTCCGAGTCCAATGTCGACATAGATAATTCCATGGAATTTGTGACTGGAATTTCGAACTAATGTAGTTTTTCCTGTATCCTGACACCCAACAATCAGGTCATACCTATCATAATTAGTTGGTGGTTGAAGCATTGACGCAATCTCTTTTGCTATGCTAGGGCGTTCAATAAAGTCATCCATATTTCCCATTGGAACTGCCCCTTGGCTGAACGCAGATAGGAGGTTTGTCTCTCTTTTCTTGTTTTTAAAGTATATGTAAATAGCTTGGCTTATGCCAACTGTTGTTAAACCAATACCTATTAGTCCGATAATATGAGCAAGCTTCAAGTTTCCAAGTCAGCATTAAGGAAACTTCATTAACATGAATCGCTTATTACTTACAGTAAGATCTTGTCCCGATGACTTTGACAATTTGGAAATCGGCAGTGGGAAAATAGAGGTGGGTAGTAGAACAGTCTCCTTTATAGCTCGTTTATCAGTGCCAGCTTGGCAAAAGCGATTTGTGGATATAGTATTGGGTTTTGGGTGCGCAGAATCAGATCCATGGGAATGACATGCTGGCGGCTCAATGTGGGTTGAAATAGGAGTATGAGAAAAAAAGCGAGGCGAACACCGTTGAAAAGTTCTGATCGCACGAAAAGTCATGATGCTTTGTGATTTTCTATGCTGGATGACCTTAGTGATTGTGTAATATGGGAAACCGGAAAAACCAGATACAAGAGTCACTGATAAAGGAAGAAGCAAGAAAAAAGGACGATGGGAAGAAAGTTTCTAGGTTAAATACGCAACAAGAAGTTACGTCAGCTTACGAAAATAACAGCTCCTATGGGGAACTCAAAGGCGACGCAATACTTAGTTTACCTTGATCCTGTGAGTTCTTATATAAGTTAGATTGGTGGCAATGACCAGTCAGAAAATGCAGCTAGTGCCCAACAGGGCAGTCAGTCCATCCTGAGGGTAGACGGGGGTGGGCGGAGTTGAGCGGTCCGTCCGGTCTTTGTCCAAACTTGCCCTTCAACCTGGCCAAAGGGACTATAGCCCCGCCATCCCCGCAGGAAATGTTTCATACTTGGCCGGGAAACGTTTTATGCGTGGTCGGGAACTGTTGTGCCTGCCAATATTCCCCCCCACCACGGAACATCAAGGACCATAGTGATTGAAGGATACTCGCATTTGAGTGCAAGATCGCATGTTGTGTGTTGTGTATGCCACTAGGTATTCCTCAAAGGTGTGTATTAACGTATGAAACTCACGACTTTATGGGATTGGTCCTGACACTAAAAATAGTTCTCAAAAATGAACATAGTCAGTGTTTAATGAGGTAATAGAAGTAAGGAAATTAAGAATTTGAGGATAGTACTATTAAGCCGATAGGATTCGTATTGCAAGCTTGTTTTTTTTTGCTGTTGTTGCTTCTCTCTATATCATGGAAAAAATCTTACACTTATTTACCCCTACTAGATTGCATTCACATTCTTTAGATATTATTCTATGAATTTCTCTATCTGCTCACGGAGGGTGCGGGAAAAGGGAATAGATTGGAATCATACATAGTCCCCGCAATTTCCCGCAGTCTCCGGCCGTCCCTTGGAATCCCACGCGCTAATTTGTCTTTCCTTGCAGGGCCAGCCGTTCTCCAGAATGACTGCTGTCCTGAGGTTTCCAGAGCTACGGTCAACTGCAGTTTGCCCTCCGATCCCGTCCAGCGCTCTTGGGGGTCACCCATCATGCCCTACGGGGGCCCGGACCGTTGAGAAGACTGAATTCAGCACTGAATAGGCAAGCCAAATCCTGGACAATGTTCTCAACAGTCTGGGACTCCGTATGGCCTAATGGGCGACCACTAAGAGCCTTGGACCGGACGAGATGACAAAACACGGGCCATTCTCTTCCATGAAATTTCATGACCGCTCCCAGTAGTAAGGATAGTGAGCTATATAATGTAAGATAAATTGGCATGGGAGACTGCATGAGGCGGCTGGGAACTTCTGAGAGAGTTTTTTGTGTCATTCAATTATTTTGAGTGTCAAGCCAATATAGGGGCATCATGATGTGTGTGAGAGGTGGTAGAAGAAGCGTGTTATCCTCCTCTGACAACTGGAGGGAATAGGCTCTTATATGGATAGTGTCCTCAAATTATCTTATGATTGTTAGAAGTGAAGGGCCTTTAGCAAATATAGTAGACTAAAATAGTAAGGAAGAACGAAGTTCATCTCTACTACTCCTGATACCTTCTCGTGGACAAGAACCTAGTATCAAGAAAAAAAATTATAAAAATATCAATAAGGCTAATGCTATAATTCCAACATGTATGATAGGTACTAATTTGCATTTTCATCTCTAATGGCATCAATCTGAACTGAGTTATAGTGGAGGAAAGAAGAGTGACAGGAAAGAACACAAGAAACGGATGCAGCAGCAGCACAGCAGCAGGCACAGCACCAAGGCACTGGAAGGAGAAACACAAAAAGTGGTAGAAACCAAGCGGACAACCTCCAGCAACCTCGAACACCTGGACAAGCAGGGGACTGTTTGGGGAAGGGGGACTATAGGTGAGAGCAGGGGCGACAAGTATGAGACATTTAGCCTGGAGCCTATCCCTTAGTTGTGAGTAGAAGGGTAAGTTTGGAAGATATTAGATACAAGTACAATATTGTCGACAGCTGTTGGCCTTTATAACAGATGCAGTGTTCTATTCAGAACAAGGGCTTTAAGGAGGAAAGACTTGATAATAGTTACAAATTGGTGTCACTTTACTTGCATTGTGCAACGACAGTCATTGTGGTTGCAATCTTCAGTGAAGAACCAAACCAGACCAGCTAGTAGGGTCAAAATTCATTCTAGCATAAGAGTGGAGATTCAACTGATAGGGCAGCTATAATTGTTGGATCTATCTAAGCTAGAACAGGTCATACTAGTTCTGCATTGGGTACTGAAACGATGACTTCTGGCCAGATACCGATAATCTCACTGAAGATATTCTGAGCGTAGAAGGTAAACCCGGGCAAAACCAAAAAGAAATGATCAACCTGTAGAAAAACCTTAGCCGAGGCTTAGTGGGCAAACTCCCCTCATACTCATAGGTACTAGTAAAGTATTGCCGATGTTGAACAAGGAAAACTCTGATGGAAGAAACCGTAAAGTGGAAACTTTTTTTTCTCTGAGTGAAGGTACAAAGTAGTTCTCGTCCCTCTTCCCTTGTCCCTTGCCTCCACTTAAAACCCCACGAGACACGCCCTTGATGACAAATCACTCCCTGTCCGGGAAGTTTCAATACCTTCCACCTTCCCTAGTAACAAAGTAAGAGTCTAGTAAAAGCCGCCCACGCCCACAAACATCAAGAAATAAAATCTCTAGCTAAACATTCATAGGCTAATTTGTAACCCCACCGTATCTAACCACTAGCCTCATATCCGCCGGCTGCCACCACTGCTTCCACCATTCTTCTTCCGACAATTGCGGATGGCTTCGATTGAAAGGTAATCTTCTTCGAGAACGGAACCTTCGCAAAAATATTCAAAGACAAAAGTCTTTCTTCTTCAACATAATCCCCTACAATGCAAGCGAAGTCTTCTTTATTGATGAATCCATTTTGGAGGATCTTGGAGGCAATTTTGAAAGGGACTTCCTGGAGTTTTCCATTCGAAAGTATCCTGGCGGCATCGAAGTCACAGCTTGCTTTATCCAGAACATTGGCCTCAATATCTGCAATGATCATCTATTAGCTAAAATCAACTAACAGGGATAGTTAGTATTAAAACAAGATTATAAACGTACCGGCCCAATTTGTTCCTTTATTAAGTTCCCGAATGACTTCATCTATCGCCTGAATGCGACCTCCTACAAGAGTGTAAACTCTCTCAGAATAGATCTCATATTTGGGATCTCGCTTGGAAAGTAGGTCTCTAACTTCAGTAAAGTTAATGTCGCCTACAGTTATCACCTGCCCAAGTCTTGACCTTGCCGACCGAGCTAATATACCACAGTATTGGATATAAGTTTCAATTATAGAGAATCTTTTATTTCAGGAGGGGAACAAACTTACCCAAAAGTTGTGCCGGTGCATGGCCCTCGCTTGAGACAAAGAGGGTAATGAAAAGTCTGTCGTCCGCCCCATCTTTCGCAATATCTTGTAGGTCATTAAGCAGCTCTGGATTCTTCACCGCCAGACGGCTTGCGTTATCAATGATCAGAATCGGACAGTTTCCATGCTTTGTTTTATAGATTTTAGCCATCCGGCAAAAATCTTTTAACACCTCTTGCAAGAGTGTTATACCTTCTATTGTGTTAGAACTGCTATCATAGTAGATTTCTATAAGTGGGACAGTATTTGATATAACTTACGAGTATTAGACTTAGGAGTAAGAGCCGGAATAGAGAGAATGGTTTCGATCCAATTTGATCTGTATGGCGACCAGTGTAACGCTTCGGCAAATGTTAGGGCGAATGATTCATCAGCAGTATAACGAGGGACCACATTGACATATATGACCCCCGGGTACTTATGTCCAATGTTCCGCACTAATGTTGTTTTTCCGGTACCCTGGTATCCCACAATCATGTCGTATCTGTTGTAGTCGTGAGGTGGTTGAAGTATTGAGGCCACTTGTTGGGATATTCCAGGACGGTCGATGAGATTATCTTCCCCAATCTTTGGTACGGCTCCTTTGTCGAAGGCTGATAAAAGGTTTCCTTCTCTTTTCTTATTCTCGAAAGAAATATAAATAACCTGTCCAATTGCGAGAAGAGCTGAACCAATGGTTATAAATGCCACGATGTCCGCCAGCTTGTACAGTTAGCACTATAGAAACCTAATTTATTTGGATCAATTGTAACCTACCGTAACATGTTCCTTATACTCTTTTATCAGACTCCCGAATCTGGAAATAAGTGGTCTGGTCATAGAGGTAGGAGGTGTAGTGGCTTGCTTTTCAGAAACAATTTTCTGAATGTTAGGAGACTGTACCGCTATTCCCTCCGGTGATGGTCTTTCAACACCATCCTGCCAGTGAGATGACAGCTTGGTGAACCCCTTAGAAGGTTTCGGATATGTGAAATTCCATCCGCCGTAGAAATGATAAGATTCAGGTTGAGGCTTGCAGCGGGCAAAGAGAAGAGTTTGAGGAAAAGTATGTGCCGAAAGGCGGGGAACGCTTCTGACAGCATGAAAAGCCATTGTGATTTCAAAGTTTCTGTGGTTGTGGAAGTTGCTAATGATAGGGAAAAAGAGGAAGGGAAGAAAGATTTGCAGGGAAAAAGAGGAAGGGAAGAAAGGTTTGCAGGGAAAAGGAGGAAGGGAAGAAAGGTTTGCAGGAAAAAGGAGGAAGGGAAGAAAGGTTTGTAGGGAAAACGAGGAAGGGAAGAAGGTTTGCAGGGACAAAGAGGAAGGGAAGAAAGGTTTGCAGGAAAAAAGAGGAAGGGAAGAAAGGTTTGCAGGAAAAAAGAGGAAGGGAAGAAAGGTTTGTAGGGAAAAGGAGGAAGGGAAGAATGTTTGTAGGGCAAAGGGACAACAAGAAGCTATGTAATGTGCGAGACCACTATGATCGTAGGTGTTAGATCAGACGCGTCAGCGAATTTGTCTGTATGTGAATTTTGAACCGGCTCTCACTACAGGAAGTTGACAACTTGAAAATAGATACTCCCAATTCAGATATAAAGAAGTAATTCATAAATTGTGTGCTCTGGGAAATCTCTCCTGCCCTTTTGAACTTCACCTTCTCAGTCTCATCCATCAATTATTATTTCCATATATCTACTTTATCAGTTTATTTTAACTAAACTACTTCCCATTTCCACCAATCTTCCCCTAGCTTGTTTGTTTTCGTTAATTCCCAAACACCTAAAACTATACAAACTCTCTATAGGCCCCAATCCTCCAATTGCATTCCATCCTCAACAATCGCACAGTAAGTATAAGCCTGACCCCCCTCCCTACAATTCTCTCTGACCAAAATCTAGCTTTGGATGCTCTCAACTCCACCTCACCATTCTCCACTAATACTCCTTCGGGCTCAAAATTCAACAGTAGCCCTTGATCTACTGTGCTGTGCTCATTGGAAACTTACCACCAAGCTCTATCCTACCCTCGAATACTATTACTGCGCTCCCGGCATCAATCAACCCACTTGCCCTCGCCGCCCTAATAAACTCCACGCAAGGGTCACTTGAACGAGCAGCCTCTCAGTGGCCGCCTCACAATCAGAAGTGGTGATGATTGTGACTATTTAAGGTTGCCGTCACTCGGAATGGAAACCCTTTTGTCAGAGAGGTGGCAAATGACCGATCCTGGTTAGGGGATGGGGAGCCTGGTTACCGGTATTCGGTGTGCTCTAGCTACGACAAAGTACGATAAGTTACTACAGTCCCCACGGCAGCCATGACGAAACTGGGAGAGTATTTGGTGGCAAAAAGGGAATCGCCAAAGTACTCGAGTACTCGTAAATTAGGGTAACAAAAAATCATTACCGCTAGTTATGATCCGACCCCTGTTAGTGGACTGTACTTGTACCACAACGCCTGCAGCTTGCGGCTCCAGGGCGCTTATGTGGCTAAAAACGTGTCTTGGCCCCACCTGAAGAACGCCTTACCATGATACTCGTACCAAATCCTGGAATGATCTTCTCCCTCCGCCCTCCAATAGCCCTCGTCACACAACCTCTCACATCACAGCCGCATCTTACCCTCCGAGCATCGCCTTGCAAGGCCATCTGGACCTTATCCGCACCAACTCTATAAAACAACTCCCTCTTGGCCCCTTCTTCCCTTCTTCCCGGAATGAGTATTTGATAACCGATAAAAATGTCGTTCTTACACTTTCGCCAAAGCACAATACCGCCCGTCTTCGCTCCAGCCGCAACAAGAAAGGACACCCCGGCCATCCCTGATCCCCAGGTGTTCACTATCACGACGCTACAACCGGCGGTGTCCGGACTACCCACGGTTTCCCAGTGCGCTATACACCTAGAATTACTCGAGGCTTTTACGTGGTTGCATAACCGGGTGTATAAAGAAGAGGCCTTCTCCGAGATTTTCGGGGAGGATCCGGAGAAGAATTTATGGTGGAGAGCTGTGGTCGAGGTTGCTGTCGCGCGGTTCGGGATATGGTGGGAAGTCGTGAATAAGGAATTGAAAGCCCGGGAAGAAGCCGAGGCAGGGGTATTGAATAATGGTAATAGCATGAAGGTGTTACCGAGAGATTTATTACCGCCGTTGGATGTGCTGATGGTTTGGCACTCCTATATGCTTAATCCACGGAGGTATAATGAGGATTGTATATGGTTCGGTATGAGTGGGATGATGAACCTCGCTTTTCCCTACGAACACATCGTATGCTGTACCTGCTGTCCCGCCCACTTGAAGTATAGCCGGCTAATGGTGAATAGCATGAAGCCATTGACGACGACAAATGGGATTATAAACTCTCTGGGCATGCCACGCGGTACTGGGAGAGGATCACCTCTCAGGCGCCTGACATTCTCGAGGAAATCCTGTGGAAATCCCCACCGAAAAAGCTGATCAAGTGTCCGGCATGCGCGAAAGAGATTGACGTCTTCATCTGCGAAATCGAGCCCGAGAATCGGAAACGCGGGTGGATCAGCGAGGAATTCGCAGTTGACCATGAAGGCTACGGGATGGGCATAACTATGGAATCACTATATGCTGAGAAATTCCGAAAAGATATCAAATCACTGATAGCGGGTGGGGAAGATTTCCGGATGAGGTTTGTCTCGTAACACTAAACCCAAAGATAAGAATCAATGCTAACAATCTCAGAATCACATCCCTGGACCCGCAAGGCGCAACCCATCTCCATCCCTCTTCGCCTACATCGTTCGACGTCCTCAATTCCCTAAACACCCTCATCCGCACAACCTTCCCAGAGCCCCCAACGCTCCAATCACACCCCACCATAGCCTCAATAATGATTCTGTTAGGCCAACATCCTGTCCTCTCGTTCTTACAATCCTGTTATACAGGACCCCCGACTCCCTGAACCCCGCCTCGCCGTCCTCTGCCAATGCTCCTTCTTGGGCATGATGCACCACCAACTCTGGATCCGCTCACCAGCACTCATGGGCTGCTTATCCCTACATTGCATCCCGCTTGCCCACGCGAGCTCCGAAACCTGTAGCGAGTTTCTAATCAACCCCCTGGACACCTCCGGTTTCCAAAGCGCGCAGTGAGCAGATGCGAGACCTACTTCGCGCTCTTCAAACTCCACCTTAGTGAACCTTGGTCCCCACTCACGATGTCAGTATTTTCAGCCGTCCAGTCGGTCCGGCTTTGGGGTAAGAGGGGGTGGACCGCGGCTCATAGCCGTCTTTTTGGGGGCGCTGGGACAGACTGTGCCCGGGGAGGCGAGGACCCAAAAGTCTTAGTTTGACACTTGTAACAAAAATCGACGCAACCTATCTTCACCCCCCCTCGCCCACATCATTTGGCGTTCTCAATTCCTTGAACACTCTCATCTGTGCAACCTTTCTAGAACCCTCAACCCCCAAAAAACGCCACACCATAGCTTCAATACTCGCAAAGAACAGACTGCTATTACATACAAAGATCGGCTGAGCCTAAGAATTTTGGTATTATGCAATAGCAGTCCGTTCGAAAGTGTCACAATATTGCGGGTAATACCCCGTCAGGCACCCATCCTGCCCCCCGCTCTTAAAATCCTATTTTACAGAGGCCCCAACCCTTACTCCCTAACCCCCCCTCGCTGTCCTCGGCCAATGTTCCTTCGTGGGAAAATTTAACCACCGGCTGTGGATCCGCTCTCTAGTACTCATGGGCCGCCTATCCCCGGATTGTCTCCAGCTCGCCCGGGGGCTCTCTGAAACCCGCAGTGGAGTGTTAATCAACCCCAGGACACTTCGGTTTTTTCTCTAACGCACGTGAGTAGAACGAGCCTACTTCGCGCCCGTCCAATTCCATCCCGGGAACATCCTGTCCGACATCTCAAAGTAGACCTGGTTTGGCACAGCCATGTCTCTGCGTGCAAATTCCAGCGGGTATTGCAAGAATGTGGTGGAAATGTTCACTGGCGACAACAACAAGCTCTCTGAGGATTCTCTAGGAGATGGGCTTGAGCATAGTAGCGAGGCGCTCGAGGAAGTTGCTGGTGAGAGGGGGTACCGGGAGTGCTTGTGTTCGCACTGTGAGACGGTATTGAATGAGAGGGTGGAGCCGGTAGGGGAAAGGTGGAGAGAAGGAATAGGAGGAGTGGGATAGCGGAGTTTGAAGGGGGAGGGGGTTGTCTACTGTTATGAAGAGTAAGTACTAATTAAGATGCCTTTGTTTTCATACTTTTTTTCTTTCCATTCTTCCTTTTAACTCAATTTGCACAATATTTCGTGAAGAATAATGGGCCCTTAGTTTGGTGACCCTCTCGAGTGGGATTACGGTTCTCTTTTCCCCTCGTTCTTTGGCTAGCTATAGGCATTTCTACTTTCATGATCTGGGCATTCTTGCTATACTCTCTGTTTTCGTCGTCTCACCAAACCAAACACAGGTATCTCCCCAAATCCTGCGCGGCAACCCCCCCCTCTTCCAGGCCAACATGAATTGCCAGGAACACTTCCACACAGAGACAACCACTTCACCTTCTATCACTCGCTAACTACCCACCTTCCAAACTTTTCAACCCAGCACACCCTCTCATCACACTGATAAACTACCGGTTCCCCACAACAGCTCTATATATCAACGCCAGCGTTCCTAGCTGCCCAGTCCGCCCGTCCTCGGGGCAGCCCACCTTTTTAGGGGTGCTAGGACGGACTACGCCCGGGTGGATGATGACTCTCCTTTTTGTTGTCCCTTTCCATTCTCAGGGCAATTTGCCCGGCAATTCAGAGTGGGCGTCATGCCCGGAAGTCCCCCAGTCTCCGTAGCCTTAGCAATGTCTCTTTTTTCTTCTTTTTTTTTCTACTTTGTCGGGTTAGCACTTTCTCCTGTTACTCCTTTCACAGTACCTAAAGTCCCTAGGCAAAATTATTCGTGAAATCGCTTAGCCGGATGTCTCATATTTTCACGAACACTTTTGCCTAGGGACCGTACTTGTATTATGTCTGTTATTTAGAATTCATTGAACTCCCTTAACTTTTAAAGGGGAGAAGCAACTCCATAAATCAATAGCCCCTTCAAACTGAAGGATCTGAAACATCACCTGCTAAAAACACGATATTCGTAATAGTATACCAATCAATAGGGAAGACAGATGTATAATGGAACTTAGTATTGATATATATTACAGAAGCTCTGGCAACTAAACGCCTGTTACCGGTGAGTCAGAGTATCAGTGTTTGGCTTATATCGTGGGCAGGCACCACGTGTTAGATGTTGATAAGCAATGCACAATATAACTCTATACTCTACCGTGTCCAGCCTGCTGTTCAGGGTTCATGGTACATTGAAGTAAATATACTACAGTGGTATTTCAATATGCAACCTGTTGAATTAATGTTGAGTGATGGGAATATTAAGAAATAATATCTGTAGTGAAAGACTCAGTTGGGAGCCGCGTTGTTAAGGGGCCTTTGGGTTTGTCCGCTTCTTCTTCATTCAGCAATTGTCAGTTCATCTCTAATATATCTCCCCCCTTTGAAGGCATACTTTTGATTTTCCTACCCAACAGAAAATACTGCACTACACCTACGCATATGATTGAAACCCACCTCAGAATGTCGAGCTAGCATAAGAGTTTTATAGTCCCCTGTGTAACCCAGCGCCACCCACTATTACGCCTAGTCCACTGTAACCCACCCTGTACTTAATGAAAACGGTTATCTTTACACTTTGAAGACGAGAACAATATCTCTTTCGCTGTCCGCTTCCGTCCCAGGCTCTTGGTAGCCCATTTCTCCAGGCCTCGAAGGCTCCAAAACTATTGAGAATACTGGTTCTGGACTCTTTGAGAAATCATTACTGCCCATACAAATTATTTGAGAACTTATAATAGCGGGGGGCAAATTAGGAATTGGGTCATGACTGGGCTATGTGGGTAAACCCTAGCCGCCGCACACGGGCTCATATTGCCTTTCTTTACTTCTCCCTTTCTTCCACCATCTGCCTCTTCCAATACCTTCAACTCCAGTCCCCCATTCACAGCTCGAGTCGTGCCCTCCACTGATTGTAATTCTACACTACCATCCCATCTGATAAGCATAGGAATTTCCAAATAATAGCTTTTCATGCAACCCAAAACCTCTCTGCTGGCTTTTCTTCCTAAGCTAATATTTTTATCCACTTTAAACAACATTCCGGTAATTTCTGCAGATCTAATTCCACACTTCAAAAGTTCAATACTGCGTCTCGAAAGCATTTTTACCAAACTGGTAACTCTAAGTTCAATGCTGCCAAGGTTAAGAGATTACCCTTCTCAATTATTCCTTCTGCTGTTTCAAGTTTCCAAGCTTTGCAGAGATGAGTTAGAGAACAGGCTACTGTAAGTAATTTTTGAATAACATCAATCAAGCCTCTATAATACTAACTCAGGCTGCTAAAGTGTGCTCGCATTAGTGCATGGATAGGCATCAGTTTAGCTGTTATTGCTAGTTGGTAGGTCAGTTACATCTACTTTGAAAACAAGATCAGAGATGCAAATCTTCAGACTTCCTTGAATAAAGGAGGAGTTCCTGAGGGGAAAACTGATTACTTGATTGAACGACCGGGAATATTCAAATACATTGCATCAATCCTTCAACCACCAGTTAGATATAATAGCTATGACATTAGTCTAGGGAATCAGGGTATTGGTAAGACTCTGACACAGCATATTGGACCCCAACATGCTGGCATAATTTATATCAATGTGGGTACTGAGGGTTCTTCCAACTACCAGTCCATGGATGTCTTTGCAAAGGCCCTCTCCTAGTCACCATATGATCGTTGTGGCTAGCTTGATGTAGTTCTTTCCATGAAAACTATTATCTCTCTGGAGCTAAACCCTAGGAAGTTGTGGTGAAGGTCTCCCTCTTGAATTGCATTTGAGTATGATACAGGTATATTCTAAAACTTCTTGCATCTTGTCTGATACTGTGACAAGATTTTACAGAAAATATATTATAGCCAGTTTTGTTACAAACAAGGTTGGATGCAAGAACCTTTGGGGGATAGCACTAAGCTAAGGAATGCTGGTAGTAGAGAAAAAGAATTATGTTTTTAGTAGTAACAAGGTAGTAGAACCTAGAAGACACGTGTACAACTTTTATAAGGACTTTTGCCATCATCCAAAAATATATAAAGAAAAGAGCAGGCACACTGCTATTCTTGTTATCAATAATATTAATTAGCTAGCATTTGCCAGTCGCAAACCTGCACTACTCAATATTTTACAAAATATGACTAGAGGTAATGCCGATAATGAGCAGTTAACCACTGCATTCGTCACTAGTGAGGGTAAGGCAGCTATCCAACTGTTGGGTAGGTCTTGTTTCTGTTCTAGTCTGATTTCCATTCAGCGATTGTTGATATTAGGCTAATAACATACTACAAACATGTATAGCGTTTGCAGAACTCTCAGGATTTGGCAGCATCTTGGTTGGTGAAGATATCAATGCAAGGGAGATGAAGGAGTTGCTATCCAAAAGGCAAAACAAGTATAGGAGCTCTTGTCACAAATTGTGACTAAGTAAGGTAGATTTCACATGACTAATACTTATTTGTTATAAGATAATATTATGTTGGTTTTACGCTATAATATTAATATTGTTTTTTTTTTTGTTTAACTGATATATTCACTGTTAAGGTACAGGAGCTTGCATGCATTGCTACTGTAACAGATTTATTCCTGTCTAACGAAAATACAGTAGGACCGGCGATAGACCTGCTAGCGCTGGTACTAAGGGAGGCTTCAGGGGACCGGAAGTAAGAGATAATAGTTGAAGGACAAATGGGACTCAGGAATTGCCGTTCAACCAAGTGTATTCTTTGACTGAAGGTCTGTTGAAGTCTGCTGTCTCCTGCTAGCCAGGAGACTAGTTTAAATACATAACCCAAGAGTGATAGCCTTCCTGCAATGACGATCATTACCAGTAGCTGCGCACATACCGGAATCCTGTAATCCTGCAAGACCAAAGAAAGAAACAAAGCTCAGCCTTCACCAGTGCTACATGACCATTCCATACCTGGAATCCTAAATATAAACTTTCAGCAAAGCAAACCAAACATAGCAATACAATAGCATAGTCTATCTGACTCAGAGACACTGGCGGAGCTGAAATCAAATCAAATAAACCAAATATAAATCAACTAAACATAGAAGATCCTGCACTGCCCGCTCCTGTGTACCGTTATCGGAACATGTACACATGTTACAGCTGCCTATAGCATAAACAAAACCTTAATCCCAAACGACCGCCCACTTCAGCTCTTCATTGGACAAACAAACATTCCCCTATAAAAGAAAGCAATCCAAACAGGAAAAAACTCACTGTACCTCTAGGATCCTATAGTATGTGCCTAACCGCACACTAGCCATCAATACAAGTTAATGGGAAGGAAAGCATAGCAAAGCATACTACTAACAAAGGAAACATAAAGGTGTACAGGAGCGAAGAAATCTTTCAGCAGTCTACTAATAACACTAGGAAAATTCTGCTAAGGCCTACTGAGCCTGACAAAAAGTATAGAAAACCACAAAGCCTAATAAGAACAACTGCCAAAAAAAGGCAAGGTAAGCTATGACCTAAAACACTTTGGTCGCGCCAGAACATCAGATCAGGCCCAGGCACCAACTACAGTCAATGAGGCAGTGTTATACCAAGACTGAGCGTAACCGAGGTAGGGGGACATAGTTGTAGAAGAATAGGGCAGTAAGGTGCAAGCTGTGGCAGTAAGATGCCAGCAGTGGGTAGTGGGATAGTAGGGTATCAGTCTGGGAAGGAGGCAGTGGGGTATGAGCTGATCCGACCGCGATGAGAGGAAGAAGGAAGAGTAGACCAACTTCTTTGCTGTGGAACCTATCAGTAATTGTGTTTGTGTCTGACTAGGCAGTCACCCACTGGTTCTTTAAAAGGTATATCAGGAAAGCGACCGTGGCCTGTTGAAACATTTCCCCTACTGCAAACTGTCTTCCCAGCTGTCTGTAACTTGGGCTTTGGAGGAAGTGTTCCTGATCGTGCAAATCCTAAGTGAGGCAAAGCAAGTGCGGAGTATGCAGAGAAAACAACATCGCGGGATGATGAAACCAACAACCAAAGGATGGAAAAATGGGGGGGAGAGGGCTCATAGGGTAGACCAAAGAGCGTGGAGAGAGTAGGAGGAGTCCAGCATCCTGGAGGGATAAACTCATGATATGGGGTGAGGTGGAAAGCAGTGGTAATGATCTTGTAGTGTTGAGATTTCAATCGCCGGAGGTGTAGAGGAGACCGAGGATGCACTATGATGTTAATAGACTCCCAGCATCTTATATGCCAGTGACTATATAATAGCAAGTTATTGTTATATTATGATTAGTTGATTGTTTTATGAATTATGATTGTGATATCTCATGATGTAATGACTTTTGGACATAACTCACTTTATGAGTCATGGGTTTCATACACGTGGCTCAATTGAGCATATGAGTTGTTTTATAAGTTGTTATTAGTTGAAGGTTGTTGCACAAATGACTCATAAATGTCAACTAATGGATTTGATATTATGACTGGTTATGAGTCATACTAAGAGATGGATGACTAATATGGATGCGTCATTAGAGTAAGGTTAGAGTGAAGATTGGGTATAAATAGAAGGCTTTCCACCCTAGAAAGAAGATCTTCACACTACTATTTAAGTACTTCTCTACTTAAAGTTTTATGAATGAACAACTACTTTAAATTCTTTTACTTGCTATTGCATTTTATCAACAAATTGATCAGGCAGTCAATTCAGGCTTACTGAGTGCAGCAACAACAAGAACCACATAGTAGTTCTACCGAGTTCACCATTGTTTGAAAGGAGAAGAGTCCCTATCTTAACTATCAAAGAGATTGATAGAAGAGTTATCGGTTGCGGAGCAAAAATCATCTATTATCAGTTCAATACAGACTTCATCAGCAAAAAATGTGTTTGCTCCAGACGTATAGGCATTGCGTCTGGACGGAGGAAATCCGTCTGGAGCATCCTGTTCGCCCAGCCCGCCCTCAGATGGCCCCAGCACAATGGTTGCATCCTAGTCCGTTGGGTGCAATACAACCTGCATCCTGTCCGCCCAGTGCACCTAGATGGTCCATTTCACACACTAATCTCGCGAAGAAACCCAATGTAAGTGACCCATACGGCTCTGCATTGGAGAACTCTCCCTGCCCCTGATGTCGTCTACTTACAACGGACTACTTTATCACGAGGTAAAGGCTGTTCAGACGAAAAAGGATCTAAACATAAGATGACTAACCATCTATTGTCCCGGTAACAACCCAAAACATACCCCTTATTTGATCAGTGCTAACAACTCTCGCAAAAGGTTGCTAAGTTCTTCACATCTCGTATCAGGCTTCATGATCACATTAGTGGAACTATTGCATATTATCAACCTTCAGAGAGAGGCATGCTCTTCCATCCAGGTTGACACTATTCATTACTCCTAAGTGAGCGGATTCCAATTAGGCCCTTCATGACTCTAGCGGATTGCAATGAGGCCCTGCCAGACTCTAGCGGAGATTGGCCAGTACCCAGTGAGGTATCTGCCTTTTTCATCCTGCTGACCTCTATAGCCATGTGGGCGCTTCGAGACCTATACCATTCGATTCCCCTCGACCGGGGGATTCCAATGCACCCTATCCCGACACTGTCCGACCGCTGGTTGAAATGTTATCCAAACCTTTGTACTTGAGTTCCCCGGGCTAGTACTTTTAATTTGGCGGCTAGTGGGTGCTATAGGCATGCTGACACTTAGAGACCTATACCTTTCGATTCCCCTCGGGGAGCGGACTCCAATGAGACCCTTCCTGACTCTGGCGGACATCTGCCCCCTGAGATATCTACCTTTTACATCCTGCTGACCTCTATAGCCATGCGGATGCTTCGAAACCTATACCATTCGATTCCCCTTGACTGGCGGATTCCAAAGCACCTTGTCCCAACGGTGTCCGACCACTGGTTGCAATGTTATCCAAACCTTTGTACTTGAGTTTCCCGGGCAGGTACTTTCAAATTGGCGGCTACGGGGTGCAATAGGCATGCGGACACTTGGAGACATATACCTTTCGATTCCCCTCAGCGAGCGGACTCCAATGAGACCCTTCCCAACTCTGGCCACCATCTGCCCCCTGAGATATCTGCCTTTTTCATCCTGCTGACATCAATAGCCATGTGGACGCTTCGAAACCTATACCACTCGATTCCCCTTGACTGGCGGATTCCAAAGCACCTTGTCCCAACGGTGTCCGACCGCTGGTTGAAACGTGATCCATACCTTGTACTTGAGTTCCCGGGGCAAGTACTTTCCAATTGGCGGCTACTGGGTGCTATAGGCATGCTGACACTTGGAGACTTATACCATTCGATTCCCCTCGGTGAGCGGACTCCAATGAGAGCCTTCCCAACTCTGGCCGCCATCTGCCCCCTGAGATATCTGCCTTTTTCATCCTGCTGACCTCTATAGCCATGCAGACGCTTCGAAACCTATACCATTCGATTCCCCTTGACCACCGGATTCCAACACACCCTATCCCGATGCTGTCCGACCACTAGCTGAATGGCTATACATACCTTTATACTTAAGTTCCCCGGGCAAGTACTTTCAAATTGTGGGCTACTGGGTGCTACAGGCATGCGGACGCTTCGAGGCCTATACCATTCGATTCCCCTCCCCGAGGGGAATCCCAATGACTCTGGCCGGACACTGTCCGACTGGTGGTTTAAGGGTTATTCATACCTTTGTACTTTAGTTCTCTGGGCAAGTACTTTCAAATTGTTACCCACCGCGTGCTACTCTTTTCTAGACCAGCTTTAATAAATATATTCCTATTTTAGGATCTAAATGACTCAAATAAGTAAATATGAGTAATACTGGAGGGATCTTTCCGGACAATTAGGATATTCTCCACAGTTTTCACTAACTCATTCAAAGTCCTCGAAGGTAGAGTTGTTGACTTAGGAGGTATCTGATGATAGCCAGTTACACCTGAGTACTTCCACTATTCTACTATCCTATCGGGTTGCGTCCGGAGAACCTTTTTGCGTCTGGAGAACCTTTCCGCGTCCGGTACCTTCTGAGTCCTTGGTTGCGTCTGGTGTGTCCGGGCGGCATGGACCCCTGTCCACACGCACCCAATAAAAGACTGCACACCTAGAATGCGAGTTTACATTCTGTGCGCCTGGACCGCCGGACGCACAGGGAGCACAGAGTGCGTCCGGGTGTAACATTTCTTTTTTGCTGATGTTATTATCACATTCTGAATATACATCAGCAAAACGGTAGCTTGTGCTACATACAGTAGTATTGAGTCCTAACTCTTCTGGTTTGGACTCTGCGTCCTAGGCATCGTGTGCATCCTGTACTCAGGCGCCACATCTGGTTGCATCTGGTCTGCCTGGAGACCCTTGTCTACACTGGGCTTCATCCGGACACATGCAACAAAGCAACCCTGTCTCCCATGCATTTAGACTTAGACCTCAACATTATCGAACATCAGGATTAACTACTAGCCTGATCATTCTTTCAGCCTTCTTTGTGTCCCAGCCCTCTAGTTAGCAGGGGGCATTTCTTGGCAAACAAAATATGGTCAGTACTAGCGCCTGGTGAGAAAGCTATAGTACCATTAATCTTAAATTTGGGCTAAAGACTTAGCGTTCTACATTTAGACCTTCATCTTTGAGGGAGCGAAAATGCCAGCTCACTCCAGTCCGAATGTGAGTGATAGCCATCACACTCTCAAGTCTAGCATAGGTCATGGTGGTTTCATGGCACATCGCCTCAAACACAACTCAATTCCTACACGTAACATCCACCCCTCTTAGTACTAGCTACATGACTCCACCACAACCACTTAACCAATCCTGGATCTGACACCTGGAGGTTGCTGAGCCCGACACCAGCTACAGACTGGTATAAGATTTATCTTTACAGGACTATTATTGATCAAGTTATAAGGCTGGCAATCTCAGAGCCCGATGGCAGATTCCTCCACAACCACTAGACCCATTCTGGATCTGATTGCGGGAGATTGTCGGGCTCAATGGCAGCTACACAACCGTATAAAGAACATCTCTGTCGCATCAAGACCCATGAAATGACTAACTCTTATGAGAATTGTTCAATTAGTATCCTGTGGATCCTAGAACTCGATGGCAGATCGCTCTACAACTACTTGGCCGATTCTAAATCTGATTGCAGGATATTGTTGGCCACCACATCAGCTTCAGAATGATATAGGATACTTCCCCCCCATGATCTTTCATTTATGAAGTTCTTGTACTGAATAGTGTGCTGGCGATCTTAGAACTCAATGGCTGATTCCTGCACAACCCCTTGACCAATTCTGGATCTGATTGCGGGAGGTTGTTGGGCTCGACGCCAGCTACGTGGTCGTATAAGCTACGTCTCTGTCTCATCAGGACTCATGAATCCGCCAACTCTTCTGAGAGTGGTCTTTTGAAAGGTCCCAAAACGTGATTGCAGATCCCTTCACAACCCTTGTGAGACTGGTTTTTTGAAAGGTCCCAGAACTCCATGGAAGATCCCTCTACAACCACTCAACTGATTCTGGATCTGATTTTGGGAGATTGTTGGGCTTGATGCCTGTTATGCAGTGGCATAAGGTACGTATCTGAGGCATCAAAACCCATGAAATCGCTTACTCTTGTGAGAGTTGTCTTTATAGGTGCTCCCCTGTCAATCCTAGAACTCGATGGCAGATTCCTCCACAACTACTAGACCCATTGTGGATTTGATTGCGGGAGGTTGTTGGCCACGATACCAGTCTCATCATTATATAAGATATTTCCCCCAGCAATTTGTGTTCATGAAGTTACAGTCCTGAATAGTGAGTTGGCTATCGCAGAACTAGATGGATAATTCTTCTACAACCACTCCTCCGATTTGATTCCGATTGACGGAAGGTTGTTGTGCTTGACGCCAGCTACACGGCGGTATAAGATATGTTTCTGTCGCATCCGAACTCATGAATCCGCCAACCCTTCTGAGAGTTGTTTTTCTAAAAGTCCCTGAACTCAATGGCAGATATCTCCACAACAGCGGGGCTGATTCTGGATCTGATTGCTGGAGGTTATTGGGCTGGAAGCCAGCTACACGGTGGTATATGGTATGTCTGCAGGTCCCAATTCCTTATTGAGCTATCAGGTCCTGGGTAGGGTCTGAGATGGGAGCTTCCCAAGGGTTCTTATAACTGCGCGTTTCTCTGTGAATGGGCCTATATATTAGAACGATAGAAGACTTCTAGTAGTAAATTTAACAGTTTGAGAGTATGAAATCTATTGTAACCCAGGTGACCAAGGTCAGAAAAAAGTAAAGAAGGGACCCTTCACATATCCCAGGAAGATGTGCTCCAGCATGAGATAGCATTCTGAGTTTTAGGTGCTGGGCCCAGTGCGTCCTGAGTCTAAGGTGCTGCATCCAGAGGCACCCGGTGCATTTTGTAGTAACTTGAAGGTTGTTACTTCCTGATTAGCGATTAAGATTCTGGCATCCTGTGCCTCAGATGCACAGATTGCATGTAACGCAAAGTATTATTTTTCCGGATGTACTATATGGTATTGTTACAGCAAGGCTAAAAAGGTTCAGGCACTTGTTGGTGGCACAATCAGGTTAATCAAGCAAGTCATTCACCACCTAGATAGAAATATATCCTGAGATTGTATGCTAGCTGTCTACCTTATAATAGGACTTGATTGGCTTCAAGCTTAAATAACTTATTATTTTAGGGATAGAGGCAATTATTCTTAAGTGAGCATATAGAGCCTTTGAAACCGCTAGTATTTTAAAGGATAGGAAACTTAACCAGGTCACTTTTAAGATTACGCATCAAATTCTTAAGCATGAATTTATCAGTAACAAAGATTTCTCTTGCCTCACCCACCCTACTCTGAAAATGAATAAACTTCTATCCCACAATATCTTTTCCAAGATTTCTGGCTCAGAGGGTATTAAGTTCCACTCCAGGCCAGTGGAAATTGTTGCGAAACAACTTGTGAAGCTAGCGGTTGTGGGTGCTGAGGATCGGTCAGCATTGTAGTAGATTCAATAAATCGAATACATGTGGGAGAAGGGTTTGGTTCTTTTTCTCAATAATAGTTAATAGAATCGTTGTCTTTACCTATTAATAAAATAACCCTATCTCTTATCTTATACACCTCCGAATTTCTCTGCTATGATACTCCCTAACCCGCTCTGTGGCATCAAGCCTGTCCTACCCAGTGTTTCCAACAGTCAAGACGCTGGGTCGTGCCCCCTAAAGGTTGCCAAGAACCCTCTCCAGGGCCAGAGGGCCATTTGTAGTCTATCCATGATGCTCATCATGCAGGATAGGAGCCCTTGTGCATGACAACTATCTCTAAATCATGCGAGATATGTGTTTAGGGTAAGAAGAGCGATCGTTGCCAGTTGGGACCGTGGAGACCAGTGGGGGATGATGGGGGATGGCGGAAAAAGATACGAGTGATGACTAATAGTCTGATAATCAGTCATTCAGAGGTTCTTGATTTCAATTTGAGCTAGTACTGGAGATTCAAGATAAGGGCTATAATACACTGAGATCTGTCAAGTTCTCATCTTCTCGGATGGAGTTCGCACTTATGCTCCTAAAAAGACCAAATATGAGCCGGAGTTCGCCTGGGCTAACCTCAAAGATATCAGGACTGGATAGCTGGGAATACTGAGGTCATGAGTCAGGACTGGGATTTAACCAAGGTGATGTTTCGAGAGCATCAAGTAGGACTCCAATCTGCTAATGGCACAGTGTAGGAAATCTGAGGTGTCACAGGTTTGATTAGCACTCGCACTGTGAGTTTGGGAGAAGGGTGAACAAGAAGGTTGCAATGTAGACAAGCAACTCATGAGTGTTGGAGCCAGGATCCAGAGTTCGTAGTACATTTTGTCCACAAAGGAAGATTGATGGAGGACGGCGAGGGGGAGCTTGGGGAAGTTGGGAGATGGCGATTTAGTATCACAGTATGATATGATAAGAGTGGAAGGACTAGATGCAGACCTAAAGGTGCCATTATTGAGGCTATTAAAGTGTATGATTGCGGCTTTAGGGGTTCTTGGAAGATTGTACAGATGAGGGTGTTTAGAGAATTGAGAACTTTAAACAATATTGGCGAAGAGATGGACTGCACCCTGAAGATAGAGGAATAGGATTCTGAGGCCGTTAGCATTTATTTATTATCCTTATTTGCGTTTAGTGTTACAGAACAAATCCTATCTCGAAATCTTCCTCACCTACTCTCTATGATTTGGTAAAGGCAAGCCTTAGCTAAGAAGTACAAGTGGGATGATATCATATTATGTATGAAAGCTCTGGTTGAGTCACCTAACTCTCAGTTTCCTATTTAACCTCCCAAACCTCCCTTACTCTTCATTTCTCCTACCACACACCACCTTCACCGCCTTTTACTAATTCCTAACTCTATTGTCACTTTCTCTGCTAACCACAAATTTGGAAAGTATAATGGCTTTTCGTACTGCCTATATTGTCCCCCGCCTCTCCTTATATACCTACTCTTCTCCAACTACTACTTTTGTGCATCCTAAACTCTTTTCCAATTACCTCCACAGACCCAAATCGATGCTTCTAGAATTCCAGACAGGTTCCACCAAATCGGCCACAGCTAAGGCTGCAAAATCATTCTTCTCAATTGGCCCTCCCTCCATTCCAGGCTTTCAAGCTCTTGTAAAATGGTTAAAAGCACAGACAATAGTAAGCAGAAACTACACTGTATTCATCAAAAATGTATAATGCTAATAATTCAGGCTTTCCCTCATGACCGCCTCCCTAGCCATTAGCATCACTGTTGCTCCTATGGGTCAGGTTGCTTACATCTGAGTCAACATTGACAACAAAAGAATGGAGAAAAGACTCATGTCTGAATTATAGTTCGGAGCAGAGCCTAAGGCAAACCTTGATCAATTGATTGAACGCCAAGGTATACCTAAAGAAATTGCGGAGCTTCTCCAACTGCCAGCTGATTATGAGAGCTATGACAGGATAGTAGGCCATCATAGAACAGGAAAACCACCTTAGTATGCCACATTGGACACCACTACCCAGGCATCATTTATGTGGGTGTGACTGCATCTGCTACTTCAGACCAAGAGTTTGCTAAAGCTTTGGTCAAATCACTTGGCTGGACACTATATCATTGCACCCAGCTCAAGTCTCGTAATAGGAGTACTAGTAGTCTATAGGAAGACAGATCCTAAGATTGCAGCTGGACCGAAGATTCAAAGTAGGAGTAAGGATCAAAATGATAAAACATAATTCAAAGTAGAATCATCTCACGGTCACCTGATGATATACATGTTGGATAACTTTGGTGTTCTTTCTTCTGTTACACAGTTGCCATGAGGGAGTTCCTTTATAAGGTTTACAAAAGATTGTATTGTTTCCTTAATTACACGGATATGCGACTCATACTAGGGTATGAGTCGGGCGGCAAAAGGCTGTGCTAGCATTTCCTTCGATATAACGGGGGCTTCGCCTCTTATCTCCTTTCATCTTTCTCGTCTGCTCCACCTCCAGCGATTGAAATCTCAACACCATGGGAAATCATCGTGAGAGTGTCCTCTGCCTCTGGTCTACCCCGCCCGTAGCAACTGCTCAGGGGTTCATCACGCCTTTATCTCTTCCCTCTCTCTGAGGCCTTTGGCCTCCCCTCCCGGGGGTTATGGATTCCTTTCTGGTTCCGTTCGTCTTGGCTTGCGTTGATGTTCCTACCCTTTACCCCGCACTTCGCGACGTGTCTCGCCAAGCGATTTGCATGGTCGGCAACCCTTTTTCCTCGTCAGCACGCGGTTGCTACTCTCGGGCTATCGGTGAAGTAGTTGCCCTGGTGGCCCTGCTCTCTGGTATTGCACTCTCTCCTGAGTTGCTCAGTCGGTACGGTCGGTATTCGAAAAATCGTGACCCCGTTTCGGTCCTCTGCATTCGTACTTCTCGGTCTTTGGCGAGCCTTCCCTCTCCCGCTTCCCACGCGTCACATCCGCTTGCACCGTACTGCTACACCCCTCCTTAGCTGGCACCTTACCTGCCGCCCCGGCTGGCACCATACTGCCCCTCACGATAGCTCGCACCTTCACTGCTGAGTGGCTCTCCTGGCTGGGTGACTCCCCTCGTCCTCCTCCCGCTCCCGCGACTTACTCTACGGTCGCGAACCTCGCATTAGGTTACGCTGTGTCATGGTATAGCACTACCTCCTTGGCCCATGCCAAAGTCCGAAGCGCTGCCGCCCCCGGGCTTTTGCCTTGTTGGGATATAGCCTGCCCCTGTAGCCGCTCGGTTTGGGGTTCGATCTGCTCTTCGTTTAAGGTTGAGCAATAGTAGTTTTATCTTTCCTCTCCGTCGGCACTTGGTGCCGTAAGAAATGTTTTCTTTTGTTTTGGGGGGCCCGCCGAAGGGTTTGTGTCTTTCCCTGGTTTCTTTTCTATACTTGTCTTTCCTTACGTGTCTGGAGGAAGGTATTGCTCCGTCTTGCTTTCGTCTTAGGTGCTGCGA
>Ga0307509_10001151_pt1 | contig 45200 bp, 37 predicted proteins | sample 10_EM_MG_FD_202245 | JGI IMG/M metagenome (GOLD analysis project Ga0307509, IMG submission 202245) | Populus trichocarpa ectomycorrhiza microbial communities from riparian zone in the Pacific Northwest, United States - 10_EM | ecosystem: Host-associated > Plants > Roots > Unclassified | place... | reverse complement strand
TTATGAGTCATATGATCGTGTGACTCATAGGTATGAGTCACCAGGGTCAGGGTTATTGCGGGAAGAGGCCTATATAAAGGATCGCGACGGGCCGTGGATATAGGATCTTCACGCAACCATCTAAGTACTTTTCTGTACGAACGATATTGCAATATAACTTTATATTCTTCAAGAACACTTTATACGTCACGAACCTATATCCTTCTCAAGAGGAGAGGGATTACGAGATAATATTGGACGAAGGCCAAGCTCTTAAAAAGTTCTATCAGAAGGCTTCAGACGATAGATTATAAAGATAGTCTATCGAATCGAAGGAGAAGAGATTATCAAGATTATCACGAAGAGATTAAGATTGTTACCCGTTGCATAATAATCCTACAGGCTAGAATTGTTACACCATGAAGCAACAAGGATGGAAGTAGACATGGCCAGAAAGCATACCACCTTCCGGCAGACTGTACAAGCAGACAAACGCTGCAAACCCCCACCGCAGCCCTTCAAAACAGGATCCAGAGTTCTTGTTATAGGACGCCCTTACACTGCCTCTCCTGAACGATCCAAGAAGCTAGAACCTCGATGGTTTGGACCATTCAAAGTCCTAGCACATGACGAAGATACAAACAACTACAAACTCGAATTACCCCGCCGCATGGCCAGACAGAAGCCATACTTTCACATCTCCTCCCTCAAAGCATATAATGAGAACGACCCCGATAGGTTTGCTTCCAGAAGGATGGACAAACCCGCCCCTATCCTTATCAACAATGTAGAAGAATGGGAAGCAGAGCACATACTCGATTACAGACGCCAGAACAACAGGGACAAATTCCTGGTACACTGGCAAGGCTATGGGGGAACCGAGACTCTTCTGAGCCTATTGAGGACCTCGACCATGCCCTGGAACCTATCCAGGAATACTGGGACGAAAACCACCCTAATGAACCAACGCCAAAGATCACCTCCCACTACATTAAGACCTCCTGGGAACCAATGGAGGTTTCCTCTACACCCTGTACCGCCACCGCTATTCCAGATGACGTCTGGGAACCCTATGATGACGAAGAATACGATTGTAGCAGCTCTGAGCAGGACTACTTCCCCACCAGCGATGACGAGCTTCTATGGCATAGAGATATGGACGAAATTGATTACGAGGACTAGGAAAGGTTATGGTTTTTCCGATTGAGGGAATGTAACATGTATACATGTTCCGGTAACTGTATACAGGAGCGGAGTGCAGGATTTCCTATGTTTAGTTGATTACTTTGCTTACTTTGATTAGTTTGATTGTTTTACAGACCCGGAGCTATATTAAGGCCCGGTAGCTTGTGTTAAGTTTAGTTTTACATGTTTGATGTTTTGTTTAGGAACACAAGTGAAGGAACGGTCATGTAAGCTGACGATAGCATTGAGGCAGTGTTATGACTCTTAGGTTTCATGTGGGATCACTGGACATGCAGGGCAAGGTGCACTGCCCAGTAATGATCGTGGTTGCAGGATATCTGATTACTATCGCTCTGAGAGAGCTCTTGTATTTAAACTCATCTCCTGGCTAGCAGGAGAACGGCAGACTTCAGCAGACTCTTGATTTTTGATTATACTTGGTTGAATGGCGATCTCAGAGTTCCACTTACCCTTTAACTATTATCTCTTTATCTCCGGGTCTCTTGAAGCCTCCCTTAGACCTAGCGCTTGCCGGTCAACCGCTAGCCTTCTATTGTACCTTTTCGTTAGACAGGAGTAAACCTGTTACAATAAGCAATACAATCAACATTCTAAACCACACTAGAGCGTGGAAAGAGGCTAGATGGATACACGGGTTGGGAGGAGAAAAAAAAGTCAGAAAGTTGTCTCTGCCGACCCAGTGCACATCTTGCCCAAGATGATTTAATTTTTCTGATATTTTTGCCCCTACACGAGCAATACACTACAATGTGGAAGGGATGGGTATGCCGAGGGACTCCGGTACCTACAACAGGCGGGCATTCATTCTAGTACATCAACAGCACGCTAATCTTTCAAAACTAGCCTTCTCTAAGTTGATATTACAGTAATGGCTGGCCAAATATCAATTTATAGTAATTGCTAAGGAGGAGGTTAACAGGAATTAACCTATGTGAGACCTCCTCGCAAATATGGAATGTTCAATAGCGGCACACCGGGATGCTGTTTTTCCGATCATGATTAACACAGCCTCGCACAGCATTGTACACTATGGCATACCATGACTGTATAATAAATCACTATATTACCAATCATCCACCCTATCTCCACCCATAGGAAGGGAAAACGGATCCAGCATGACCGAAAAATTCCATCATGGGTATGTGGTTGCCAAATAAACAAGACACCATGGGGGTTGAACTCATTTCTTGAATACTCTCACCTTGAATGACAGGAGTCTAGCCTTGGTCGGGCTCGAGCATACGATATACCAGAGCATTCATGAAATGTCACTCGGTGATAACAATCTTAAGAACCTGACTTCAATGCCCCGGCCCATGGCCAGCCCCACAGACAGCAACAATTTGACTACACGTGAGGCTCACTATGCTTCTAACTTTACTCGTGCTACAGTCTAACATAGCATAACACCCCACCGACCCCAACTCAATTCATTTGATACAATGCCAAAGAAGAAGAATAGAATAGAAGAAAGAAATCATTCATCATGCCTCCCCACACCCTCCTTCCCTCAACATTTATAAGGTCAGGGCCAGTATGGGAGTTGAAAGGCTCCCTTCTCCTCCTGACTGAGACTTCTTCTTGCGATTAGGGATTAGGAAGGGGATCATTTATGAGTTGGTATACTTTAGGCACACCGTGCAGAGAGATCTGCCACGAATATCACGGAGCACACTGTCGGGATGTTGGCCATTTGGCGACGTTAACGAAACTTTTACCGTCACAGTCTCATATGTAGTGCATACCTGCTAAAGTTAGAGTATACCCCTTTTGTTGCCTTTGGTGTGGTATTTGCCATGCCTCCCAAATTGTCCGCGAGGTAAGACGAACAAGGGGGTGAAAGGCACTTCTACTATGCCTTTCTAGACCCTTTGCACACCTCAAACTGGTGTGACCGGGAGTATCAGCTGGGGATGATGTGGTACTATTCACTAAGACACTTAACTGATGGTTACCAACCTTCCCTCACAAGTGTTGTTTATAGAGCGTTATTGGAAACAGTCAGGAGAATTCCCGCACTATAGTACCCCACATTGCTCTGCCTGAAAACAAAAACACCATATGCAGTTTATCTATCATTCCGGTGGGAGAGGAGAAAGGGAAGAGAAGAAAATAAAAAAACAATAAAAGAGAGAAAAAAGAGCTGTGGGTAGGAATGTACAGAGAGAGAATTAAATTTGACAGGATGAAATCTGCAATCTATTAACTGTAGCAATAGAAACCCATTCCCCCATGAATCAAACTCTACGGAACTTTGGAAACAGAAGCTCAGAAATTCCCACCCAAGCGTGAAGGCCAATAGCTAAAAAGACCTAGGAAGGCATGATGTACATCAGAATCCTCTCCCATGGGATGCCCTGTACGGGCAATGGGTGATCTCTTTCAAAAATAGGCTATGATCGGTAGAGAGTGCATTGGTCTTTTTTTGTTTCTATGCCGCCGGAGGTGTCCTATATATACACAAGCTCAACTTCTACGGAAGAAACTCCTCATCAACAATATCATCACTCGTCTGTCCTTCCTTCGTTCCTTCTCTCCATCCTCCTGTCCAACATTCCCGAAACTCATTTCCCGTAACTACTGCTTTCCCTGTTTCATTCTCTTACACAGTTTCCCTCATCGACCATGATGCATTACTGTGCTGACACCATCTTGCGTTTCCTAGCCCTCATAGTGTGACACCTATCTGTTTCGTTTCCTAGTAAACCTTAATCCTAAACCTCCGGCCATCCCTAGTGTCGTTTCCTAAAACATCCCAAACATATCTGCCTCGTCTAACCTCTAAGCCAAACATTCTATCGTCTTCCTCTTACGTTCGTTTCCTATCGTGCAACTCCCATCAAACGCAATCCTTCTCATCCATCCGCCATCTCGGTTTCATCAATGCCCGATATTTGGAACCTTCGTGAATATTCAACAATCTCCAGGTGCGTCACGATAACAAGCATACCACTAAAGGGGAGGGGCGGGAGCGGCTGTTTTGACGAAGAGTAGTCTCTTAGACCTCAAATATTACTGGGGATTGCCTCTTTGCGAGACTGTAGGAGGGCTTCTACTTTCTCATGTTGACCCAGGGCGGCATAATAGAGCGGGATTTGGCCGTACTTATCGGGCTTGTCGGGGTTGACCTCTTCCCGTCCGAGTAGAATTTTCACAACTCCCTCATTCCCATCCTCGGCGGCAACCGAGAGCGGTGTTCGGCCCTCATTATCTGGCTTGTCGGGGTTGACCTCTTCCCGCCCAAGTAACATTTTTACCACTCGCTCATTTCTACTCGCGGCCGCAAGCAAGAGTGGTGTTCGGCCTTCATTATCTGGCTCGTCAGGGTTGACCTCTTCCAGTCTGAGCAGTACCCTTACCACTCCCTCATGTCCGGCCCAAGAGGCAATCAAGAGTGGTGTATGTCCAAAATCACCTGTCTTGTTGGGGTTGACCTCTTCACGGGCAAGTAGTATTTTCACCACTCCCTCATTCCCATCCGCTGCCGCAAACAAGAGCGGTGTTCGGCCATTGCTATCTGGCTTGTCGGGGTTGACCTCTTCCCGCCCAAGTAACATTTTTACCACACCCTCATTTCCCTTCCAAGCTGCGTACGAGAGCGGTGTTCGGCCGTTGCTATCTGTCTTGTCAGGGTTGACCCCTTCACGTCCGAGCAGTATTTTCACCACTTCCTCATTCCCATCCTCCGCGGCAAAAGAGAGCGGTGTTCGGCCGAAATGATCAGGGTTGTCAGGGTTGAGTACTTCCTGTCTGAGAAGAACCTTCACCACTCCTTCATGCCCATTACAACTAGCCCACAGGAGTGGCGTGCTACCTGAAAGATCGCCCCCGTTGATATCACAACATTCCAACTGTATTAAATCCGCTACAACTTCAACAACTCCGAAGAATGATGCGCAGTGTAGTCCACTGAACGGAGAATAGGTTTTTCCAGCGAGTAAATAGCCACCCTTCGCCTTCCTCATAAGCGATTTGGTTAATATTGGGCTACAACCCCCCTTAAGCAGCTTCAGTGCAAGTGACCTCCCGCAACCCGAGAGCTCCCTCTTCGCATGCACTCCCCAGTATACTGAACAATATTCCAGAAATGGTGTGCTCTGGGTATCAAGAAAAGGAGAATCCCAAACAACTTTGACCTGTGGGGAACTGAGATAGGTCAAGCACATTTCGGCCATTGCCGAGTGGGGGTTAGTGAGTATATCGGGACGAGTAGAAAGATAGTCCTGTAAAGTAAAATGGATCAATCGCACAGTTGAGCCCTCCTTGTCAACAGTAATAAGCCCTTGACACAGGGTTCCGAATAGTCCGACCGGTCAAGTCTTAGAGGCAGGACCAGACTTCTCTGTCCAGGTTGATGTCAATGACTGGACCTGACTAACTTGAGTGGTCCGGTCCGGTCTTGACTAGTCCCAGACCGGTCTTTATAAAAGATTATGTAGTCATGTAATATCACTCACTTTGTGGTCTGAAAAAAAAGTTGATCGTTGTGAATCTATTTTAGTTGCCCCGAATCTAAGTGAAGCACTATTATCACCCTGACTCGCCTGAGATTCCACAGTATAATCGATAGAAGGAATGAGTTTATTTAAGAAACATTTTATTTGAACGTAATATATTGTGATAAAGGTAGCAAAATGCAAAATGATATGTTAATTCTGTCAAAGGGCCGGGCATATCCTAGTGCTTGGCAGGCCTGGTCGGACCAGTCCTGGCCAAGTCTGGTCTGCTAATCCTGACTATCCTGTCTGTCTAATTTCCACCATTAGACTACACTTGACTTTTGACCAGACTGCCTGGTCCGGTCCAGTCTTGCTTGGACCGTTCGGAACCCTGCCTTGACAGCAGCTCACCAAAGTCGAAATCGAAGGGATGTTGCCAACATCGAAATCCGTGGACCCTAGCTGCACTGCTAGGGTATGGCAGAGCTCATCCGCCCCTAGCGGTCGCTCCGCATTGCTGACCCACATCAACGCTGTCATCCCGAGTCTTGATTTGTCCCCATCTTGCGCCTTTATCCGTTCGACTGTCGCACCATAAACGTCTCCCAACTCCAATCCATCGGTCATTTTGCGGAGCTTTTCTCGTCTCTGGGAGATTGTCGATTCATGTAAGATTGCATCGATGTTTAATGAAACCAGTAGAAACCTAGATCAATGTATATTAGCGGATTTTGAATAGCGGGATTCCTAGCACCATTTCCCGGACATACATTTCCGACATATTTTCAGGAATCTTCTCCAGGATTTCTTCCTCTAGACTCTCATCCATGGCCTCTGGAGTTTCGTCCTCACCCAGCCTAAGACGAAGGTATTCTATGATATCATCCTTGCTGGCGCCCACAAATACACTTATCACTCGTCCAGCAAGACGCCTTTCGACCTCAGTCCGAACATGTGGTCTCCCAACGATGAATATTCGTGTGCAGGGCGACGTTTCGAGGATTTGTTGTAGCGAATTAAGGAGTTTAATTCGATGCCCCGCCGCGCATTCGTCTAAAGCGTCAATACATATAAAGGTGCGCAATGAGGATGTGATTGCTTGTAGCATCTTCACGGTATCCGGGAGTCGCGGCCCCCGTCCACCAATTGCCATTTTCTGCTCTTGAAAGTCCTGTGCTATTCCCTCTGGAACCTTTTCCATTCCACAAACTAGTTGCCTGAGCAAGGAGCCCAGAATACTCGCAACAGACTGCTCCTTTCGTGCTGCGAAGTCTAAGTAAAAACACGCGACGGCTATGTTTTGCCCCCTTGACCAATCGCACAACCTGTCCACTACCAGCGAACTAACATCGTGGCGTGTTAGTACTGACTCTCTTTCTTCTATCCTCCGTGAATGATTCTAGTTGCCTAATAAATGTTTTGCCGACCCCCGGGACTCCATAGCAAAACAAGACTGCCTTATCACCTTCACTTTCACCACTCAAATCATGCCATCTTCTGAATTCCTCGGTTTGAAAATCCATTCCCCAACATTGTCAACACGGCGATCTTGGATGTCCCGATGGCGTAGCTTGGGCTCCAGGGGTGATAGCCAGGTCAAGAGTGGAGCCCGATCATCGCCAAAGGTATAGTTGTTCCATATATGATTAAAAGAGTTGGTATTATTGAAGGAGTTACTGTTATCGTGGGTGGTATGTTGAGACATGTTCCGCTCTTTGGTCTTTGCGCTGTTGTAGTGGAGGAGATATTGAGTATAGTCGATTGATGATATTCGTGGAAGCTGAAGAAAAGCGGGGTGATAAGAAGGAAAAGCGGGGGTCGCCGGGCGCTAAAGCAGCCTTGCAGGTACTAGTACCACCCCATAGAACTGAAGAATGGCCCCGCCCTATACAAACGATCACCCCTAAGCACCCTCGGTAGACAAAGCACAACTAAATCTACACATAAAACAGGCACCCTAAAGCCGACGCTAGGAAAAATAATCGCGAGCAGAAGCCACAAGCATTATCGCTGGTGATAATCTCGTGGGTTTCAGCTCAAGATAAACCTATAGCTTTTGTGCATAACCTATCGTCAGTTGGGTGAAGTACTGTACCCGTCTAACCACACCACAGTCATCAATACCCTTTTCTAACGAAACCCATAGCACAATAGCATCCCCAACAATAACTACCAAATTTCGCCTACATGTAGCCAGGAACTCAGCAACTCAATCCCTATCACTTTTGCCATGATTAATTGTGAATTAGCTCCTTGATCAGACAAGCGAAGCGCCGGTTGAAGAATTATTTGAGCCATGGAATTTGTCTCTAAGCTCATCGAAAAAGTTACCCAATTTCAGAATTTCAATTTTCCTGTGCTTATATATAATGCAGCGTGGGTCTGGTTCGGTTGAAATTTCAGTACGGTGGGTGGGGTTGGATATACCTCCACTACCTTGAACTCTTACATAATAACAGTGCCAAGGTTGTGACGGAGTCACAACCCCGGATTGCTCGCTTGCTCGCAATCTTGGGCACTTACAAGAGAGTTCCTAACATCTCAACGGAAGATATCAGCTCAACGGAAGATTTAATTTGTATGTGTATTTAGGAATTTCAAACAACAACCAAACATTCTCTAATACTTTAAATGTCCTTTTAGCTTCTCACACACTCTTTCAAGTCTTTATAAGCAAGGCTTCCATTTTCCTTCCTCTATTTTACAGCTTTTATTTTCATGTGGCGGGACTCTGGTTTGGATTTTGCGGGAATCTTACGTAGAGCTAGTATCTTCTTTTGAGTTGTTAGGCACTCTCTTGAGAATGCCCAACATTGCAAGCAAGCGAGGAATCTGGGGTGGATAAGGTGCTGCCTCCTGGTTTCGGGAATGGGCGCCTTTGATGTAAAAAGGGCGAGCGACGATAACTTTTGTCACCAAACTCTACTCATGCTGCCTTGTTACAACCAAATCACATGATATTCTTTCCGCTTTGCGCGCGATTTTCATGGCCAATTTGGTGTTTCTCTGTTTTTCTATTTTGTCTTTGAAGGCTCAAGACCTTCCTTTGAATATTCTACTCACTTCCATAGTCGCGTAATCTATGGAGCTAAAGATCACGTGATTCACATAACATGTTGCTCATGAGTACTCGAGTGCAAGGCTTTCCAACTATCTCATGGACAGATCAGCCATGCCCCGAATGTTTACTGAGGGGTCTCCTGGGGGATCATAAAATAGCTACTCCAGGGTGTTAGAACAAAGCCTATGCGCCCGCAGCGTTGTCTTGTGCATCGACAAAATCAACCGAACTCCCTGGCGATCGAGGTAACCCATTCCCTCCACATCTATCGCCACCACAAACCCTCTCAAAATCTCTTTGCCGCGTAACTGATATATAATAGCTTAATTTCTTCTATTGATAGGTACGGATTACTTTTGTGATAACATTCTCTTTTTTGTTTAATTTTTTAATTTCTCCCGTTGCTTCATCGGGTAAGAATTATGAATGTCCGTTCATTGCTGTTAGGTTAATCGTGTCACCAATATAAATGGTGTTCAATTCAGAATGCCGACATCCAACATTGCAGATTCAGAACTTGTTCCAAAAAAAAAAAGGATAAGCGCAGGTATTAATTTTTTCCCTCTCAACTGCCACTAAGGGTCCGTTTACCTCACCGTCTAGTTCTAAAATCTTGGTGATGAGACCAGACGGCAGCAAACCTTAACCTCTAACCTCCGTCTTGATGGAGGTCCGTACTCTACGCAGGGAAATATGCCGTCGTACAAGCACCGCAGTGACATAGCTTGGCTTAGAGCTGTCGTCACAAGGAAGACCTCGAACGGACGGTAGTGATAGGAAAACTGAGATATGTTCGACGATGTATATGACAAGTGTGTTCGTAAAGGAGTGAATAATGACTGTAACGGTGATCAATAGAGAAAGGAACGCAGCTTAGACTAGATACAGTTTGTGGTGGCCCACACAGTGGGTTCTCTACCACACACACAACACCAGTCACCGCCACGCGGTCTGGTCTGCTCACACCTACAAGCAGTGTTCCCAACGGGCCAGGCCGTAGGCCGGGCCATGGCAGGCCGAATTCCACCGGCATGCGAAAGCCTATCAGGCCTGATAGGCGCCTATAGGCTAGGGAATTAGGATTGAAAACAGATCGCTTTAAGGGTATCTTGATTGCTCCACCAGTCTCAAGTTTATCTTTTATTATTTTCGTCTGTACCTTCGACTATTGCGGAATCACACAACGAGTGATAAGCAAGTATCTCAAGGATGTCTTGACAATCCAGTTCCAGAGTGATCACCACAGTTAAATCTTGCTATTCTTCCCTCCGATTCTGCTTCTTCACCAATAATTAAATTAAATCACTAAGCTAATTGAGGGAAATATTTCTTGCATTTTGGATGTTATTATATGATTGGAAAAAATCTATAGTTCATCACCGTGGTATCTATACTCCACAATATTCTGTTGTCACATTGCCGGAAGAGCACTATACAGTTGACCAACCACAACAGCTGTTTTTTTTCCTACAATGAATTAAATTAATTGGCCTACTATCTCTAGTATTTTTTGCTAATGAAGCGAAATGGTTCATGCATTTCCAAAGTTATCAGGTAAAGGAGAACATTTATTTCAAATGTTTGCTGTAGAAACTGCATAGCCGCTCGCCGAGAGCGGACTAGCCTAGACCGATCCGGGAACCGGTACTGAGCCTATATGGCCTATATAGCGGGCCCGGCTTTACTGCGGCCTGGCCTACATGGCCCGTTGGGAACACTGCCTACAAGTGTGCCCTAACCTAACATACCACGATGGGGTTACTCCATCACATCTGTCCCTAGTGCGAATTCCGTAAGCTTTCAAAACATTGCTGTTTCATCTAACTCCTGAACCGAACATACCATCGTTCTTCTCATACCATACTATTCAATAGTGCAACCATCTTCAGACCGGGTTCCTCTCAGCCGTGCACCATCAGAGTTCCGACTATATCCAAGGAATAGAACCTTCGTGAAATTTCAACACTATTCACTAAGCGATCTAACAGATAGTAACGAGCCTAAGCTCAAAAGTGTGGTCAATAGAGGGTTATTGGTAACCATTAGGAGCATCTTTGCATTATCGTACACTACATTTCCCTGCCAAAAAAACCAACTCTATAATAATATTATGTAGCTTATCTTTCATTCAGGCGGGGCAAGAGAAAAGGAAAAGAAGGAAGAGAAAGCGATACAATAGAAAAAAAAGACCCGTAAGTAGGAATTGGCAGAGAGAAAATAAAAAATCTTAAGGTGAAATCGGCAATCTATAAACTCGAGCCACAACAATAGCAAACCCCCACACGGATCAAACTCTACGAGACTTTGGAAACAGAAGGTCATCAATTCTCACCCAAATATGAAGGCCAATAGCCAAAAAGACGTAAAGGGTGTGATTCACAACAGCATCCCATCTCATGGGATGTCCTCTAGTGGCAAGGGATGATCTCCAAGTGCATCCCATGCGTGACATGCACCGAAAAGGAAAGGGCGGAGGCTGCTGTTTAAAGAAAGCGCTGTCCCTTAGACCTCAAATATTACCGGGGGTTGCCGCCCCGCCAGACTGTAGCAGAGCTACCACTCGCCCTCGCCCCAACAAGGAGGCAAACCAGAGCGGTGTTCGGCCGTAATTATCTCGCTTATCGGGGTTGACCTCTTCGCTCCCAAGTAGCATTTCCACTACTGCCTCATGCCCATCCCCGGCGGCAAAAGAGAGCGGTGTTCGGTTCTTACGATCCGGTTTGTCAGGGTTGACGTCTTCCCGTCCGAGTAATATTTTTACCACTCCCTCACGTCCGTTCCAAGCGGCAACGGAGAGCGGCGTTAGGCTCTCATCATCTGGCTTGTTAGGGTTGACCTCTTTCCGTTCCAGTAGCGCCTTCACCAATTCCTCATGCCCATTACGAGCCGCCCATACCAGTGATGTACAACCTGCAAAATCCCCTTCATTGATATCATAACATTCCATCTCTATTAAACCAGCTACAACCTCAACAATTCCGAAGAATGATGCGCAGTGTATTCCACTAAAAGGAGAAACAGTATCAAATTCCCAAATATAGAAATTATTTACTTGTGCTAAAAGTAATTCCGTGGATATCGGGCCATAATTCTTTTTTAGTAACTCCAGTGCAAGTGATCTACCGTAGCCCGAGAGTTCCCTTTTCGCATGCACTCCCCAGTATATGGAACAATATTCCAGAAAGGGTGTGTCCCGGGTATCAGGAGAAGGTGAAGCCCAACTCGCTTTGACCTGTCGGGAACTTAGATAGGTCAGGCATATTTCGGCTATTGCCGAGTGAGGGCTACCGAGTATATCAGGATGAGACAAAGGTACTCCTGGAGAGTAAAATGGATCAATCGCACAGTTGGGGTTTCCTTATCCGCGGTAATAAGTCCTTGACAGCAGCTCACCAAGGTTGAAAGAGAAGGGATGTTGCCAACATCGTAATCCGTGGACCCTAGCTGCACTGCTAGTGCATGGCATAGCTCGTCCACCCCCAATGGCCGTTCCGCATGCCTGACCCACATCAACGCTGTCATCCCGAGTCTTGATTTGTCGCCATCCTGAGCCTTTATCCGTTCAATTGTCGCATCGTAAACATCTTCCAACCCCAACCCATTGGCCATTTTGTGGAGCTTTTCTCGCCTTCGAGAGATTGTCGATTCGTGCAAGATTGCATCGATGTTTAAGGAAACTAATAGAAACCTAGATCAATTTCTATTAGCGGATTTTGTATGCGGGATCCCCAGTACCATTGCCCCCACTCACATTTCCGACATGGTTTCGGGAATCTTCTCCAAGATTTCTGCCTCTAGACTCTCATCCATGGCCTCTGGAGTTTCGTCCTGGTCCAGCCTAAGGCGAAGATATCCGATGATATCATCCTTGTTGGCGCCCACAGATAAACTTATCACTCGTCCAGCAAGACGCCTTTCGACCTCAGTCCGAACATGTGGTCTCCCAACGATGAATATTCGTGTGCGGGGCGACGTTTCGAGGATTTGTTGTAGCGAATTAAGGAGTTTAATTCGATGCCCCGCCGCGCATTCGTCGGCGTCAATACATATAAAGGTGCGCAATGAGGATGTGATTGCTTGTAGCATCTTCACGGTATCCGGGAGTCGCGGCCCCCGTCCACCAATTGCCATTTTCTGCTCTTGAAAGTCCTGTGCTATTCCCTCTGGAACCTTTTCCATTCCACAAACTAGTTGCCTGAGCAAGGAGCCCAGAATACTGGCAACAGACTGCTCCTTTCGTGCTGCGAAGTCTGAGTAAAAACACGCGACGGCTATGTTTTGCCCCCTTGACCGATGGCACAGCCTGTCCACTACCAGCGAACTAACATGGTTGCATGTTAGTACTGACTCTCTTTCTTCTATCCTCCGTGAATGGTTCTCGTTACCTAATAAATGTTTTTCCGACCCCCGGGACTCCATAGCAAAACAAGACTGCCTTACCACCTCCACTTTCACTACTCCAATCCTGCCATCTTCTGAATTCCTCGGTTTGAAAAATCCATTCCCCAATATTGTTAACACGGCGTTCTTGGATGTCCCGATGGCGTAGTTTGGGCTCCAGGGGTGATAACCAGGTCAAGAGTGGATCCGGGTCATCGGCAATGGCATAGTTGTTCCACGTATTAAAAGAGTTTGTATTATTGAAGAAGTTATTGTAATCGTGGGTGGTATCTTGAGACATCTTCCGCTCTTTGGTCTCCGCGCTGTTGTAGAGGAGGAGGTATTGAGTATGGTGGATTGATGATATTCGTGGAAGCTGAAGAAAAGCGGGGTCATGATATGATAAGGAAAAGCGGAGGCGCTAAAGCAGCCTTGCAAATAATACCCCTGGAACACAGAAGAAAAGCGCCGCGCTGTACAAACGACCATCCACACAAACCCCCTAAGCGCCCTCGGTCGAGAAAGCACAACTAAATCTATATAAACCAGGCAGCCCGGGTAACCGAGGCTGGGAAAAATAATCCATAGCAGAAGCCACAAGCATTGTGCCACGTGATAATCTGGTGGGTTTCTGCTCAATATAACTTAAGCCTATCGTTCTTGGACACAATCTATCGTCGGTTCAGTGAAGCATCCGCCCAGCACACTAAAGTCATCAAAATCCATTTTTAACGAAAGCCACAGCACAACAGGATCCCCAATACCAACAACTACCAAATTTCGCCCACAGGTAGCTAGGGACTCAGCGATTCAACCCCTGTAAATTTCCCCATAAATAATTGTGGATCAGCCCTTGCACGGACGAGGGAACGGCCAGTCGCAGAATTGTTTGCGCCAAGCCATTGAATTTGTATGTTGGAACCAGTAGAAAAAGATATTATACATAATTTCAAAACTGCAATTTTCATGGAGTCACCAATGATTCAGAGTGGGCCCGATTTGGTTGAAATTTCAGTCTGGTGGGGTTGAGATATACCCGGAGGACAAAAGTGCATGAGTTTTTGTGCAAGGCAATCATCATCAAAAATTCATTCTTATTGGTCAATTACAACTATTGCGAACTTTTTTAGGCTTCAAGTCTTTCACTTTTTATCATTCCCGGTGTGTGTTTTTGTTCCCCAGGGTTCCATAGTGGCAGATATCCAAGGTTTAGCCTGGTATCCACTTGGTTCTGCGGGTCGCAGATATGCAGCCTTCGTCTCCCTGGCCCTCCCAGGCTGGGGGGTCTTCTACATCAAATTCTCCCCTCTCGTCTCCCCCCGAACCCTCGTCCCCTGCTGAAGATGAGATCCGTCACTCTAGGCCAGGTGGCGGTTACTTTGGGCAAGGCTTGGTTTCTGTTATTAGAAGAGAATACCAAGCTCCTGCCAGTGGATTGAATTTCCTCCATTTCCGTCACCTTCCGGAATGCCCGAACTCTACGTTTGTGGCCAACAATTATATTCGTGGTGTCGTGAATAACACCAAGGTTGAGTCATGGAGAGATATTGAGGTTGCAGTTTCTGCAGCTATGGCGTCTCGTGGATGCGAGGGATGTGGTTTGGACAAAGAGTCTAGCTACGGGCTTTACTTTCGACAACACTCCCAAGGTGAATCTTCTTTTGTTCCCGCTCAGCTGACGGACTCTGGAAGTTTAGTTTCTACTACTTTGGATGTTTCGGCCCCTACTCCCCACATGGACCGACCTGGGGAATCCTCTGGACCCCAAAAACCCAAGTGCCTGGTGGACAGGAAGACAGACTCCCCACCTCCCTCGATATCTCCTCTGGAGAGCGTCAGCTTAATCGGGGATTTAGATTAGACCGTAGTTCGGATATGGACTACATACCTCATGCAACTAAGACTAGAGTTGCGGATCGAGCCAGTGTGCTGACCTCCCCCCCCCCTTCCACTACATATCGGATCTGGATTCAACTCACAACAATTGGATGGGTTGCATCGCACATCCGCTAAAGTCGTTCCGGCTGTGCCACTCTCTAGACTGCACCAGGAAAATATAGTGCACACCAGAGAGCCACGTGGCAACACACCGGCGGTTAGAGCATCCTCAGCCCCCCTGTAGACAACCAGTCGGGTTGTGCTATCTTGTGAAGTTGTCGTGTACGACACACCTATGGACCTTGGAGCTGGCTCTAATTCAGAAGGGACCGGGATCGGCAACTCCAGATACGCCTTTCAGGATTCTGAACCTAGGAGCTCCCTCCCCCCCACATCGCCTATTGTTTCTCTCCCCAATACAGTACCATACGCTTCCTCTGCTGGCACGCAGGCCATGCTGAATGGGTTGAGAGACATTGAGGAAAAACAGAATGTGCCGGTGATTGGTAGTGATGACGACATGGATGATACTGACGAGGATTGTTCGGGTACATCTAACCAGTTGATTATTGACAAGGTAGTTAGAGATTACAAGGACATCAAGGACGTCATTCAGGACTTCCAGTTCCTGTATAGGAGCCACCGGGCTTTGAAGGATGTTGTTTCAACGATGGCTGAGGGGCTTGACATTTTCAAGTCTACAGTGCAGAGGTTGGAGGAGGATTGTGAAGGGCTACGCCTGGAATTACACCTGCTTCAAGGCGGACATGCATTCTACACACGCCGCCCTACTTAACAGAACCTTGAGACTTTGGCGGATGTAAAGGCCAATGCGGCTAGGGTTCATTTGGTTCCCCTCCCAAGTCCAGGTAACAATAAGAGAGATGCGGAGGTGATTTTTACTGAAGTGTCTTTGAAGAAGAAGAATAGAAGGAGGAGGGGTAAGAATTCCTCACCTAAGGCTGTTGTTGTTGACGCAGATAGTACTACTCCTGTTGAGTCGTCTGCCCCCACCGCTTTGGCACCTGATGAAACTGTGATTACCGGTGCTGCTATGTACAGCCAGGTACTCGCCGGCCCACCCCCTATCCCTAGGAATACACCCCCTGGTATGACTAGAGTTGCGGCCGTTTCCACCCCCCCCCAACGGACACAAGCAACAACACCGCCGCGTTCCATGAGGGTGCCTACCGCAACTCCGACCCCCAACACCAGGGAAAGACATGTTACCATGAGGTTTGCAGCTGGCAAGAATGTTCAACTCCCCGTCACTCTAGAGACAATTCGAATCCGTCTTGATCAGGCCCTTAGCAACATGGGGAAGGTTGGAGGATCTACCCCGTATTTTAGAGAAGCCCGTCCGAGACTTAACATCGGATGTATCTTCTTGACTCTTGCTGAACATACAGCTGCTGGGATATGGGGACAACTTGAGAGATGCAGGGCTACTCTCTTGCGTGAGTATGGGCCCAATGGACTGACTGACTTTGACTTTGCCCGTGATGTAGAAAATATCAAGGTTCTGGTTTCTGGAGTACCTCTTGCACCCACAGGTCGCGGATCCATATGGAAAACGGATGATTGGGTCGGCGATAAAGCATATGATGGGTTACGAAACGATATTGAGAAATCTAACACTGGTGTTGTTACAGCTGGGAGGCCTAATGTTTCAGGGTCGATTTACGCCATGAGGAAGAACAACGCCACCTCATGTGCCATCCGAGACACCCTGGAACGAAACACAGCCGTGAATAGAGTTATGCAATTGGGGAGGGTGTTTCTGTTTAGGACTGAAAGGAATGTTAGGATATGGGAGGAACATAGACCGGCACAGATGTGTGGGAAATGCTTACAAGTTGGACACATGCAAGTACTGTGTGGGTTCCCCCCCGTTGTCGCTTTTGTTTTGGTGATCATCTTTCTAGTGCACATATGTGCAAAGAACTTAACTGCCCGGCTGGTATTGGGGAGGCATGTTTGCATACAGTAAGAAGATATCTGTTGTGTGATAGAGCGGATCATTTTTCAGGATACAATAAGTGTCCCACACTTATGGTTACCAATCCTGCTCCCAACACAATCCCAGCTAAGGCCGCCACATCGATCAGAGCCGATGATACCTCCAAGACTGGTATCACTAACAGATGCAGGAATAGGGTTCGCCGACAGAAGAAAGGGAGACCCGGTACCCTATTGGCTGCGACTATGGTGGACAATGGCATCTCCAGTGCAAGAATTTCTGACGTTGTTGAAATTGACCACGGTGACAGGGCTTTACACAATACTGGGATTACACTCCCAGCTCCTGCATAGAACAAGAAATCTATGGATGTTTCTACGAACTCCGAGACGGTTGTTACGAACAAACATTCTGGGTTTGTTTTGGGTATTGTTCTACCACAAGCTGTGGCTGCTCCACCACCTAAGAGCATATTGAAGAGGGCTTGCCCTAACTCGGACTTATCTTCCTACAAGGCTGTTTAGCCGAAATGTTTATTACGATATTGTATATAAATGTTGGGAGGAGTGTGATTAATCGGACTTTGTTTATGGATATTATTTCTTTTCTTGATATTTTGTTTATTGGTAAGTGCCCAAGGAGTGACGAGGGTTGGGCGCTACCACATGATAGTTTGGAGTTTGAGTTGTTTTCCTTTGTTAAAGGTTCAGGAGTTGAGGCGTTTATTAAACCTACTATTAGTGGGTTGTTTAATGTTGATGATCATGGAGAAAGGGGTTGTATTGTTTCGTTTATTTATAAGGGAGTGCGCGGGAGTGTTGCTGGATGCTATATGCACCCACAATGTGGGAAGGCACAATGGTTGGAGTTTGGGTTTTTCTTACGGCAGGCGGATATGGCTATTGGGGACTTTAACTGCAAACACATGCGATGGGCAAGCCTGGGAGAGAATCTCAACGGGAGACAATACAGGGGAGAATGGCTCTGTTATATTGTTGACCAGAAAGGATAGGTTATTAGACCCCCTGGACACATCACATTCGACGGTATGTCTACGATAGACCTTTGCATCGGCCTTGAATGTCTTACCTCTAGGACGACCTACACCAGAAAGGCTGGGCTACAACATTACGCGATATGCTCCCGAATATCTGTCGATGCCATGGAGGATGTTATTCCCCGCAGACCCAAATGGGGGAAGATGGATAATCAGAGCCTGGAGAAGGCGATTATGAGGGTTGCTGCGAAGGAAGACGGCGACATGTGGCCAACCCTGAGAGAGGAAGTTAACAACCTTCCGCGTGTTGGTCGAAGGAAGTATGATACTGCTTTCTGGAACCCGGACCTGCAACGGACCAGCTCGGATTTACATGTAGCAAGACGTCGGCGATACGGCAAGGACGACGGGAATTGCTACCGCCTGATTCCGAGGGTATACAGAGCAATGCTTCTCAAAGCTGGTAGAGACCATATTGTGGATACAATCTCTAAATCTGGCGATCCCGGAATATTCAAACATGCAAGAGAGTTGAATGCCCAACGAACACTCCTGACGATGATGCATAATGGCTGTCCTGTTTCCTCCCACAAAGACTTATCAGAGCTAATTGCACAACAGTTATGCCCAGGCAATGCTGAGTTTGGGGAACCTGAAGTTATTGATATGGGTGATGTTGTTGAAATAGGCATGGCTATTCGACAATCACCTATGAATACTGCCCCAGGCTTTGATGACATCGGATACCCCTTCATACAGTTTTGGGCAAAGACGGAGAGCGTATTTCTTGAACGGTTGATTAAGTATGGACTCGACCAGGATATTGCGGACTGGCATGTTGCGCATATGGTACTCATTGAAAAAGCCGGCAAACCACGATATGATACCGTTAAATCATGGCAAATGATATACCTCCTGCCTACATTGACTAAGGTGGTCGAGAGAATCATTTTGATTAGGCTAACCAAATGTGTTGAGTTGGGGGATACGCAGTTTGGATCACGGCGGAAGAGAGGGGTTCACGATCCTATGGCTACCATTCTAGAATTCATCAAGCACCACTGAGGTTGGCAGACAGCTATGGTCTCGATGGATATAGAAGGAGGGTTCGACAATATTAACATTGATCTATTGATACAAATTTTACATTCCAGGTGTGCGGATGCCCCCCTTTGTCAATGGATTAATAGATGGTCCCGATGCAGAACTGTCCGGTTTAAGTTCAATGGACGGCTGTCCAAAGAACTTTATACAAGCAAAGGTATTCCTCAGTGTTCTCCTTTGTCCCCTTATCTTTTCGGCGTTTACGTGGCAGATATATTTGCTGCCCGACTACGATATACCCCTACAATCAGACAGCTGGTTTCGAGTTATGTTGATGACGGGGTTATTTTGGTTGCTACGAATGACAGAGAACAGACTATGTGTATCGTAGAAGAGGTATTTAAGAACTGTGACAGGATCGGTATGTTTCGAGGTATGGGATTCAGTACGATCAAAACCAAACGGATTGGATTTGGTGATAGGGCATGCGACGCAAGAATTATTAATGGAGTTTTATTGGAGCCTGTGGAGGAACTTAGGGTTTTGTGTTTTTACTTCAATATAGCTAATAATTTTTCTTCTCATGTTAAGTATTGGTTGGGAAGGGGGTTGATGATGAGGAGAAGGATTGGGGCATTTGGTAGGAGGTTTGGCGGGAGTGGTGGTATTGACGCATTTGGCATCTTTAGGCTCATCCAGGCGGTTTATCTCCGAACAGTATATTACAGTCTGGAATGGATCACCGACTACGGGTCGTATGTGAAGTCCATCCAGACACAAGTTAACCATTGCATCCGGACTATGTACCAAACACCCATTAAGACATTCAACAATGTTTTGTTGGCAGAGACGGCTATTCCCCCTGTATACATATACGGGAAGTACCTACAACGTCGATGATATGCGAGAATGATCGATTACTGATACTGTTGTTCACATGAATAGTACCAATCAATCAGAGCTGGTTGGAAATTGGGAGACATTCGGCCCCAATCTATACACTCTGATCAGATCCTCTTGAACGATTTTGTGGTTAACATATAGGACAACAAGGATGCAATGCTGACACATCCTACTTGCCTTATTGATGATATTTATCAAGGCTATGACAACATTGTATACACGGATGGGAGTAAGAAGGATGGTGGTTGTGCAGCTGCCTAGGTTATATATGAGCGGGGCTTGACTTAAGGAGCGAAAGGCATTGCATTACCTGGTGACTGGAACATTGTGGAATGTGAACTGTTCGCCATATATGAACGCCTACGGATATTAGGTGAATATGACTGCAGGGCTGTATGGTTGTTTTCAGACTGCGTCGCTGCGTTGAGATGTATCGACAATATGCGCCCCGATGATGTTATGGCCGGACTTTGGGAAATTATGGTCCCACCTTTTACCAGGTTCGAGAAAGTGTGGTTGGCATTGGTACCCGCACACAGAAATGTTACCAGTAATGAGAGGGCTGACTGGTGCGCGCAACATTTGGTGGGGACGACTTTGAACCCGGCAAGGTGGGGGAACTTGGGGTACTTTGGATCATGCTATGACAGCAAAGGAAAGGATATACGGACTAGTGAGTGGTGGGAATGGCACCTTAAGGAGGGACACACGCACTACAAAAAAGGCCCCTCTTGATCCCACCACATGAAAGGCCTCTCGAGACTCGACAAATATATTTTGATGAGGTTGAGAACAGGCAGAGACCTTGGACGATGTGATCAATGCCCTTATCCCGGGGGGTGCTACACCTAGCACAGTGTAATAAATAGATTCGACGCCGACCCCCTCTCAACTCCTTGTTTGATGACAGAAAGATCGGTGCATGGAGGGATTGGTGGATTGCGCATGGGAACTTCGGGCTGGGCATCCAACGAGAATGTGAGGATATGGACGGCACTGTTACGATGTGTGGAAACCCCTTCAACAATACAGTTACAGTGTTGGAAGGAGGCTCTCTTAAGCCTGTCGATATAGCCCAGCAAAGGATCTTCAGGAGTGATTGCGACTGGTGTGGCCAGAAGAGCTGTGATCGGACTGGTTTTGTCCTTCCTGTTAACCGACCTGCTACCAAGTGGTACTTCATGCCTGGTGAGAAAGGCATGTGCCCTGGATGCCACCAACAGTACTATGCGGCTACGAAGCACTTCGAAGTTTTTCCTGAATGTCGAGGGAATGCTTACAAGCTGTTCTGGGAATCTGTTATTAACGATTGGGACGATCCGATTCCCACAGCCAAATGGATGGCTGTGCTAGCGTGGCGGACACTGGAGCAGGACACCCTCACATGTCACTGTCGGGATGCTTTCGCCAATATGCTCACACTGAAACAACACTTGCGCAGTCGAACTGGGTTGAGCTGTTTATTGTTTTATGCTCAAATTGTTTTGCGGTGGGCAAAGAATGTTGTGGATGGAAATTGATTATTGATGACGTGATTTCGTGGGACGGATATGTTTATGATTGTGGTTTTCAGGATTTATGTTTGGGAGGAGGGTTGCGGGATGTGTTTGCTCATTGTTGTGATTTTTTGGATTTATGTTTAGGGGGAGGGATGCGAGATGGGCCTGCGCATGGCAGTGTTTATTTTTATAATTTAGTAGATAGCCGTGTTCTGGCCGGATGTTCGGGTTCCTGTGGTGGGTTTCCTACATGTCGTGTCGGTGGTACTTTCCATATGTACTGCGGGATAGGCGGGTTTGAGCTGGCGTACCTCGGGATTCTACTCCCGTTCGGGTCGATATGCCCGGATGGGTGCCGCCCTTACTTTTATGAGTTAGGAGTTAAATATATTATTGAACATCTCCAAAAAAACAATCTTGCCATTAGGAATAAAACATACAAAGCACCAACTGCCACAACCACGCCTCTACGGACTCCTGGCCCGGAGTCCCAGTTGCCCTAGTCAAGACTCTCTTTAGAACTCACATTGCCAGTAAAGAAGATAGTGTCTCTTGACGAGCTTATCGTTATATGCACAACATCTCTCTCAGTTAATGGTGACCGCCGGGTAACCTAGGTTGTGGACCAGGGTGGACCCACTCTGCTGTAATAGACTCTAGCCCAAATCCACCCTTTATAAGCTTATAAGACAGAGTTCGTGCCAAGTGGAGTAAGGACTCTGCATCCTTCTGGGTATTCTTTCTTTGGCGTCAGCTGGTATCTCGTGTGGCGGGCATTGGAGAGGATTCTTGTCTTGCCAGTTTTGGGGTGATTTGTTTTTTTAGCGATGGTTGCGTTTCACAAAAACTCATGCACTTTTGTCCTCCGGGTGTACCGTATTCCTGCACTCCCGTGGACCTTTGGATTCTGTACGAGTACTCGCCAAACGCAAAAGTAATTGGAAAAGGCGCCAACCCTAACCCTTCGATTTCAAGTTCCTATAGATTTTCGGCGTTGCAATGGGAGAGCCTATCCGTGCAGAAACGGCGCCTTTTCCAATTACTTTTGCGTTTGGCGAGTAGATTGAGGTGAATGTGGTGTTGTCCCACTGTTGCAAAAGTGGCCACTTGTGTATAAAAGCGGCACGTGACGATGATATTTGTCACCAAACCGTATCATACTGTTCACTTTCTATGATATGATATTATACACACAGAGCCCCCCCCCTATGCTCAGTACAGAACTGTTTACCTGACCCTCCTTCTCTAAAATTTGGGCGCTGGGAGTCGGCAGTGCTATCCTACATCATAACAATCGTTCCAGGAAAGAATTACTCTGCTGTAGGGATTAAAAAAAAATATGTATGATAAAACCCCTGCGTTTGGCTGAGCGTCCATACAAACACAAACTCAAAGCTTGTATTTCCTTTGAGTATTTCGTGGCAGAGGGCGGGTAGGTGAATATCAGGTACTTGCCACTACTCCTACCCCCCCCGGCTGGCTCCCGGCCATATAAGAGGATGCTCACATATTATATATACTCTACAAACCAGGTACACTTCCTCCTCTTAATCTGTAACAAGTAACAGGAAAGTGCTAACAAAAGACCGATCAGGTGGACAAGGGTAATACCTTCCCTAACCAGTGATCGCCAGTGATCCCCACCACTCCGGTCATAACCAGGGTTCCGAATAGTCCGACCGGTCAGGTCCTGAACAGGAGACCGACCGGTCAGTCGAGAATGGAGGAGGAGACTAGACTTGACCGAAATATTTGGTCAGGTCAAGTCCAGTCCAGTCGGGGACCAGTCTAATATGGGAGGGATCCCTGTTGAATCAAAGCGGCCGTTGCTATGACATGTTTTACTACATGTGATAGTCCTACTCTTTCGAGTTCGCCTGGCAGTTATAACAAACAACCCACCATAGAAAAATTATCCTACGCTCGCTTGATCCTCCACTAAAAATAAAACTCTGTCGGACGGATCCCACATTGGTTCTTAGTCGTTTTTCAAATAATATGGGCTATGATCAGTCGAGAGTACCTTGGGATTCTTGTTCTCTTCTGTACCGCCAGCGGTGTCCTATATATACACAAGATTGACTTCCAAAGAAAAACTCTTCGTCTTCCACATCCTTCTCCATTTTCTGTTCCATCCACACCTCTTAGAAGTTTCCCGAAACTCCTATTCCATGAATTCCTTCTTTCTGTTTCGTCCTCTTACACAGTTATCCTTATCCTGTGCAAACCTCCGCTATGCTCATATACCCGTCCGTTTCCTAACTATCATAGTGCGACACTCATCCGTTTCAACTCCCAGCTAACCTTAGTCCCAAACCTTTAGCACTTCCTAGTGCGTTTCCTGAGTGTACCCAAAACATCTCCGCTGCAGCCAAACATTCATCCAAACAACTATCGTCTCAACTTCTAACTTCCACAACCCTTTCCAAAACAGAACTCCCTTCTTCCATACAGCCAGTGTCGTAGTAGTGTTGGAGATATGGAACCTTCGCGAATATTTCAACAGTTTTCGTCTAACCGAAATTCCAACATCGGATATCACTCGACTTACGGAGTCTGATCCTGTCTAGTCTAGTCGGCTGCCTTGCCATTCACTGCTCGGTCGGTCAAATTTCTATCCTTTGACCGGACTTGACTGTTGAGAGCTATCTGATCGGAAGGAGTGGAAGCGAGAAGCTTCAGATGTTCAAAGGAGAGTGGTCACCGAAGATAGCGAAAGACTTATATTGCTTGTTGAGTAAGAAGAGAATTAAGTAAGTAAAGGAAAGAAGAAAAACAAGACGAAAGAGGAAGACAGAAGAGAGGCTAAGATTCGGAGAAGGGAAAGGAAGGGGGTGACATAGGTAGTCATGACGTATCACTTGTAACTACAGCAACATACAAGAAGAGAGCACACCCGTGAGTACAGTTTCCAACATTGACTATCACCGGAGCATGTAGTTCAGACTAGTCCGGCTCCGGACGATGGGGAATCTTGGCCAAAGGGTGGGCACATTCTATCACTCGGTCCGCCCAGTCCGACCAGGTCCAGTCCAGTCAGTTCCAACAATCAAGACTGTCTAGTCGGTCTAATTTCCACCTTCAGACTAGACTTGACTTTGACTGTACTGACTAAGTCCAGTCCAGTCCTCCTCCAACCATTCGGAACCCTGGTCATAACCTGGCTAATTTCATCGTATCTAGGATAGATGAAAAACTACCTAATGGTGCCAGAAGCTACCGCGCCCGTGAGTGTAGCCAGGGTATCACTCTCCTAGGGAGATAGCAAGTAGCGATCCAGAGCGGTGTTCGGCACTTTATTATCATGCTTTTGGGGAGTAAATGAATATAATATATAGCTGGAACAGAATTCCGGGGAAGGGCCGGGCACTTGAAGTAACCACGAACCACAACATCCTAGGTCAATAAGATAATCCTAAATAGAATGCGTAAATCGTGTTTAGAAATAGCCCAGCTCTATTCCCCTACGTTGTATTTCTCTTTAATGCATCTTCCGATCAAATTAATCCTCATATTTCGGCCTTCCAGCTTCCAATCTTCAGACCTTCGGATACTCGAGTAGGTATGTGAGGACCTCGGAGAGTTTATACATTGCCAAAGCAGAGATTGCAGGTCGCCTCTAGCTTACTTAACAATGAGCCCAGCCGAGTGAGCGAGTGGAGGTGTGGGGCAAGACCACAGAAAATATTGGAAACCTGGCCCGGCGGAGTTAGTCTCTACACACTCACTTAAAAGACAAGCTTTAGAGACCACCCTACCCCACAATCTAATCTCCTAGTTTGCCAGATAATGCATTTGATAGTCACCCCTAGCTATTTACCAAGGCTTATGATATTGTTTCCCATTTACACAAACCGGTGCCCAAAACCCGCGCATACAATACAAAAGAAAAGAGGAAAGCCCTCTAGATTTTGCTTTTACAAGAGAAAGAAAATGAAAAAAGCGGGCCTAATGTATTGTTATGAGGCGTGGAAACGAGAAGAACGCAGTGGACAGATGAAGAAGGACAAAGAAGCCAAAGAGAACGAATGTGAAGCGAAGGAGGAAACGTGTGTATATTGATCGGAGGTGCGCCTTGCTTATCTTTCTAACTATGGCAGACTTGAGGGTTTGAATACAAAGAACCCACCATATATCTTCTTTCCCGGGAGTCCTTCCGAGGAAGATATCTCTTGCCAACTCACACTTGGTTCCGACTCATTCCTCGCTTTCGTCTCCGTGCATATCCGGCCATGACTGCGAATCCTACTACTAGTATACAAACCAGGTATCCTCGCTCCTCCTCCGAGATTGATAATAACTGACAAAGGAACTAGTGTCTAACAACTAAGAAATATAGGAAAGGTACGAACATGGAAGATACTGGGATGCGCAGTGATCACCGGTGATTTCCAACATAATGTTCGTTCGTCCCACAGCCTCCACCTACCGATCTACCATGACAATAACCACCCTCGCTCCTACCCGCACAATCCTCTTCATAATCGCCTCATACTCCTCTCTGTGCTTAGTGCGTACATGGACGAGCGTGTTATCCACCCTAGCCATTGTATGCCCGCAGATATCGGAAATCGGGTGCTGCTAGCTATGCTTCGACGCCTCGTGATGGCTGCGGTCTTTCATCGTGGGGTAGCTAGTGAAAGAAGAACAGTCATCGTAACTACAAAAGAAGCAGTGTTTAGGGTCTTTGTGGTGGTATGCTATTGCAGGGGTTAGGGTTGTTCCGATCATGCGGTAATGAGCTAAGGGGCAGGAGAAGGCGTCATTGGACGGAGTTTGAGGGGGTTCGGTCTTGCGGTAGTGGGGGGGGGGGGTAATAGCAGGTATGAGTGTGTGTGCGGGGCGGAGTGTGGGTGGCGGACCTGGTGGGAGTACCATGGGAGTAGGCAAAGTGGCTGTGGAAAGTAGAAAGATGTGGGTTAGTAGGGGAAGGAGTATCATACTTTTTTAAGATTTGGTGGGGCTGCCGCCGTAGGATTAGGGGGGCACGGGTGGTGTGGACCTAACCGGGGCTTGAGGGATTGATTCCAAAGTAATAGCTGGCAAGTCGCCTCCAAGGGTGGCGTAAGGAGTAATCAAGCTAAAGTTGAATAGGTCAAAATAGTCCGCCGAGGGTGGTAGGTTTTCATCTCGACGCTCAGGAAGTGCAACTCTGAGAATTCAAGGGCGAGGGAGCGCTCGTAAAGGTGAGGTTGCGGTTGTTGTCGAGGGTTGTCCTAGAAAGCCGTTTCTGAAGAATGGAAGGTGTGAGATACCTCACTAAGGCGACAATTTTGGTTGATAAAGCCGTTGAAGATATCCCCGCAGAATGAGAAGCCCACATAGATCCCGTGACTATTTGGGAGTGTTTTAGAGGGAGGAGGATACTTTTCCGGTTTGTAGAAAGCGGGTAGGGTATATTATAAGGAAGAAAATTGTTGCCAACCGCTATATCATACTTATGAGGTGAGGTTGGGCAATGTGTAAATTTGTTTCTCCCTCGGCAAGATTTACCTGGGGCCGCGCGATAACCGGTGCATGTGTGAGCAGTGTGGTGGGTATCTCGAGGTGTAACGGAATCTAGAACGCTATCAGCACCGACTCACGATTTTGGTGTGAGCGAGAATACCTAGACTGTTAGCAATGCCGAGGGATAAGCCAACAGAGCGTGTAAATGGAGGCCTTGAGGAAACGTTTTCAAAAATGCTCGTGAGTATCCTATATCTTTTGGTTAGAATATTTCTTAGAAGGGCGCCAGGGGATGAAGTTACAGACCACGCGGCTTGAGTATAGGAGGATTAGCAAGCTGAGGAAAACATTTCCCGGGAACAAATATATCCTCATGGACGCTATGGCCGGTGATTGCGCCTCTTGCACGCAGAGTTTCCCTCATCTGTCTGCGAAACTGCAGTAGAGGAAGTCCCAAATCCCTCAGGACTTAGAACAAGCCCGATCCAAACCATCCCTGAATATCCGACATCAATCCAGAGCCACAAATCAGGCTTGCCGTATTGGCCAAGATGGTAACAGTTGACGAGAAAATAAGCATTGCGACATTGCCGGTGGTGCAATCAGAGATCCGTGGAGTTAGGGATATTCGAGAAGTCCCCGGGCAGCGAGGGGGGGAGTTCTAGGAATCGAAATATCATATCAACAAAACGCAATCAAGAGCAATTCAATATGCGGCTTACGAATCCATGTTCAGGTTATCCATTAGTAGGATGTGTGATGGGTAACTAAAAAGGATACGGCGAGCGGCCTCGGTACTATATCGGTTGGGCTTTCTGCAGACGGTCCCGGAGGTGCCGTCTCTTTCGCTGATCTACTCGGAAATCAGTAAACCCCCAATCCGGACTCCGGCCAAGCAGCAGTCTAACCCACCTCTTCCACCATAAGGACAACCACTAGCCCAACTAATATCCAAGAAAATATATAGGCCGATACCACGTCAATGGCGACATAAATATGCCATGCCAAGCGCATTGACTGCCGCAGTGTGTACCCTCCAGGGCCCCCGGAAATAGAACCCTCATTGCGATGGGGGAATCAGAGCAAGTAGAAGAAAATGCATGGAATCGTGCCGTCCGTGGTAGAAAAATGGGAAAAGGCGGGAATGAAAAATTAGCAGGACAGTTAATTGACTCGAGCACAACGAATGGTCCAACCAAAACCCCAAACGCAGGATTAGCCTTTTTTTTATATTTTTAACAGACTGTACTCGGCTATGAGGAGGGGATCAGACGAATGTGCGCTGGAAATAAAAGTAAGGAGGAAATCTCGACAGTCTCCAGAGCACTGAGTCCAAGTGTAGCAGGAAGGGCCTCCTTTATCTACCTGTCTCGCTCAAGGCAAAAACTGGTGTGGTAGGACAGAATGAAAAGGCTTAGCACGTGCAGGGCCTCACAGGGATGGGAAGATCTGGATCGGGGGTTGGGGATTGGAGGGTGGCGTTTGTTGAGACAGACTCAGCCTCGACAAAAAGAAATTTTGGGGGGAAAGCCATTTTGGGATGAACATAGGCCATAGCACCGGGAGAGATACCGGTACTGGAGTACCCGTACCGTACTTTGCTTTGCTACTCGAGTAGAGAATCCACTCAGCATGAGGTGCAGCACCCAAGATATTCGTGCAGATGCTTGATCCCATTAGACATAACACCTACCGTACTCGAGTACCAGTAGCCGAGCACTGCACCTTCCGATGATGAGGACATTAAGGCCATAGCTTGTACTACTTGTAGAGTAGATCTGGGCCTACCGCATTCTATGGTACTAGTACAGATCTCTAGCGTTTTCTTCAAGGAGCTTGTGCGCAATTGGGAATGACGCTAGAACGTCCAGAATTTCCGGCTTTGGATTAGGGCGAGAAAGAAAGAAGAAAAAACATCTAGAAGATTCTCCGGCGGCCCCCCTCGCTTGAGACACACACCTTACCAGGAGAGGCAACTCCAACGTCCTAGCGAGGTTCTCACCTAACAATACAAATGCTAAAAATAAATACCTTCGTCGTGTCAAGATCGTAAAAGTCACCGCCAAAAACTACAGCATGGTAATCAGAGAGTAAGAAGATGCGAAGGGGTATGTGACAGCCTGATGGGTAATAGCATGATGTATATCGAGCCTCAACCAAATGGCCAAGGCAGGGGGGGAGGGGTGAGGTGAAGAAAAATGTTCAATCTATAAAACAAAAAAAGGATGCTCAAGATTCGTACTTACAAAAGAAAAAAAAGGCACCCCCACCCCGGCAAAATTTTCATTTACATGGGTATGATAAAAGAAAGGAAGGGAGAAAAAGTTCAGTCTATAAAACAAACAAGTGCGCCTAAGATTCCCACTGACCGGGATGGGAAAAACGCCGCTAAAAATTTAAAACAACAAACAAGTGTGCCCCAGTATGCCCAAGGCTCGCGCTGACAAAGGAAGTAAAAGGCCGCCCAAGATTGGCATTTACAAGAGAGAAGAAAAAAAGGAGGGGGGGATATGATTAATCGAAAATCAAAATCAAAATCAAGTCTAACCTTCGTCCCACAACCTCCATCTACCAATCCGCCATGACCTCATAACCATCCCACACTCTGGCCTCCTCCACAATCCTCTTCATAAACACCTCACATTCCTCCTCCACATGCTGAGCGCGTACATGAGCCCGCATGTTATCCACCCTGGCCGTGGTATGCCGGCAGACACAGCAGATCAGGCGACGTCCGCTATGCTTTGACTCCTCGTGACGGCCGCGGTCTTTCTCTGTGGTGTAGCTAGTGCACGAAGAGCAGCTATCGTAACTGCAGCAGAAGCGGCGTTTAGGATATTTGTGGTGGTGGTGATGTGTTGTATTAGCGTTTTGGGTTGTTGCACTAGGGTGGCAGTTAGGGGAGATGCAGGCAAAGGTTTTCTCCTGGCGGGGTTGGGGGTTCGGTCTTGCGGTAGTGGAGGGCTCGGGGGGGTAATGATAGCGGGTGTGAGTTTATGTGCCGTGTGGACTGTGGGTGGCGGCGCACGTGGTGGCAGAGCTTCAGGAGTGGGCGAGGCGTAAGGAGTAGCCAAGCGAAAGTCGAATAGGTCGAACGGGTTCTTCCACCGTGGTAGGTCTTTCCACTCGACGCTCAGAAAGTGCGATTCCGAGAATTCGAGGGTGAGGTCCGGGTGAGGCTGCATCGCAATGCTGGAGGCACCGCTGGTTATGAGTGTTGGGGCAGGGGATGTCCCAGAAAAGTGAGGTTGCGATTGTTGGTGTTTGTGCTGTTGTAGAAGGTTGTCCGGGGAGGCCGTTTCCAGGACATCTAAGGGGTTAGGTACCTGGCCACGGAAACAATCTTGGTTGGTGAAGTCGTCGAAGCTATCATTGGTATGCCCGCGAGATGAAGTGCTCGGCATAAAACTCATGACCGTTTGTGAGGGGTTTAGAGGGAGGTGGGGGGATACTTTTCCGGTTTGCAGAAGGCGGGTAGGGTATATTGTCAGGAAGAAGATTTATTGCCAACCTCTATACCGTCGCCCGCCGCAAGACTTGCGGCTACGTGATAGCCGGTATAGGTGCAAGAAGTGTGATGGGTATCTAGAGGTATAAAGAAGCCAGAAAGTTATCAGCACTGGCCCATGCTTCTAGTTTGAGCGAGAATACCAAGAATGCTAACAATGCCGAGAGAGGAGCTAACAGAGGGTGTAAATGGTAGGGCTTGAGGAAACGTTTTCAAAATCTTCGCCAATCGCGAACTGAATACACCATGCCAAGTGTATCAACGGTACCGTCCCGATGCCTCCCCCCAACAAGGGATTTAATGTGGATACCTTGCCAAATTCCAGTTCGGCCGGATACCCCGTTTTCCGATTTTGGGTGTTTTTCTTACCACATACTATACTCGGGTATGAGGATGGGATCAGGTGAAAAGTGGTCCTGAAGCAAGAAGTAAGAGCGAAATCTCGGTAGTCTCAACGGCTCTAAGGCGAAGCGTGAAGTACCGGTACTCGGAGTGTTGTAACGTCTGTGAGCACGACTGCTATTGCACACCATCAACAACCTGAGGCTCCGGCCTGTTTATTTTGTCCATATTACGAATAGCGGGGAGCCCTGCCGGTGTTTATATACGACACCTATCTTGCTCACAATAAAGTCTAACAGTCTGCACTTATGGTGATGATTGTGACGCTGAACACGCCCTCTGGCCTTGCAAGGATCAGAAGAGCCCCATAGGGAATCGAGCAGGAGCCACAATGATGAAACAGTGGTTAAGGTATCTACCCGGGGGTTAAGGGTAAGTGGTTCTCATTGGTTCGGGGACCCTCGGCCAATGAGAGCACGAGGTCATGAAGTTTCTCGAGTCGGGAATCTTTTCCTCCGTGCCTTTCTTCCTCCAAAATACGGCCTGAGATAAATACGGTATCTCCGTAGGAAAAAAAAGCCAAGATTGGCCGTTTCCATAGTTACCGTAGAATTCCATAAATAAGCCGCATCTTGGAATCCGATTGGCCGCAACCCCGAAAATCAAGCTCACGCGAGTTATGCACCCTTAGTCTTCTCGAGTAGATACCGTAATCCCTGCTTCACAACTCAATCTTTGAATAAGCAGCACGGCTTATTTATAGAATTCTACGGCACACTCACCAAATTCTGACTAATGGAACTCTCATTCGCTCACACCCTAGTGCTCAGCCGCTATAGAACATTTTCTTCCGAGGAAAGCTCATGTTGGAGTGCAAAACAGCATGCAGCGCAACGATCAGTAAAAAAAAAAAAAATCTTTGTAAAACATTCAAAGTACTAACTGCCACAACCACGCCTCTACGGGCCCGACCACTCTGGGAGAGCGTGCCGGACAGCTCACCCTCAGATTTGGCTCAACGTCACTTCCATGCCTAATTCAAAAAAGTCCCATCACGCAAGAATAAAAGTTGCAAAAGAGAGGAAAAAAAGTGGAAGACTTATTTGCAAAGACTTAAAACAATGTGTGAGAAAGCCAAAGGGACATTTAAAGCATCACAGAATGTTTGGTAGTGGTTCATAATTCTTAAATGCACATACAAATAGAATATGACGTTGATTTGGGGTGATTTTTTTTAAACAATGGTTGCGTTTCGCAGAAACCTATGCACCTTTGTCCTCCAGGTGTAAAAATTGTGCCACGGCAGCAGGAAAGCTGAGCTGCATGGCTGAATAATCCACTGAAAATGAGACGCAGCTCCCAGAGATCCGTGAAGACGTTTGATCCCACTACCGGTGTGGGCACAGTTTGGTACTAGGGTTGTTTGAAAGGGTTGAGCTTCTGTTTTTGGCCGCCCAGTTAAGGAGGCTTGGCAAGGATAGTGCATCCTATAAAAGGCCCTCTCTCATGTATTTACCACAGAGAACGAACACACACACAACACATCCACAAGCAAGTCAGTTCCACATCAGTCTATTGTCAAACATATTCAGAGGTTACCACCTCACGACAGGAGAGGGATACGGCATGCGCAACACACCATCCAACTAAGGGAAGGTCACGCCATACTCCCACAACTGGTGCTCTGAAACGGATTGGTGTTTAACTTGACGAACTTGACCCCCCCCCTTCTGCTACTTTTTGTTTTTGTTTTGTTTGTTTTTGCATAGCGATTTCACATGGCGAGTGTTTCTTCTTATTTACAGAGTCATAGGATACATCGACAGTTACAGTTTCATGGGTATGGAGACTGCAAGAACTCAGAAGATGGTATCAAGGACTTTCTTAAAGTACTTGAGGACTACTATGGTGATGCTTCTGGTTTGACAATACTGGAAAGATCAATAATGCTTGCAGCCTTTACTCACCATCACTTGAGAGGTGATGCTTTGTTGTTTGCAAAAGGACTGCCTGAATCTGTTCACCAACAATGGCCAAGGCTATTTACTGCTCTGATAGAGAAATATGATCAGAAGCCTGAGAGTTTGAAAACTAATATACTTGATAGCAAGACTGATGAGCTTGCAGAGATCAAAGTTAAGAAGTCAAATGACCATGAGGTCACTACTTTTGATATCAAAAGACTGGAAAGCGAGATGAATGCACTTATAGTTACTACTGATGAGAGAACGAGGGTTTTATTGAGTGTCTTCCTTGTTTTAAGAACTGTTTGTCACATGATTTGTACCATTGCCAGTGTAGGCAAAGAGAGGAAATCCGCTGAGGACAAGATGAAGTTGAATTTGAAGACAGCAGAACAGCCGTTGAAAGATCAGTCAGAAGATAAGTTGGCACAACTTGAAAAGAGAATTGATTTGGAAAGTGAGGAGATCTTGAAGGCAGGAGATAGTTTGGATGAAGAGAGCAAGAGCAGATTGGAGAAAGGTATTGTTGAAAGGTTTTGTGTCTTTTGTTGTCCTTTGAATCATGTTAACAGGTTTGTGGTTTGCTATGTCAAACTGATGGAAGGATGGAGATATGTTTTTGTGGCAAATGATATTTGTTTCATTGGCAAGATGCATCGTTTGGGGATTGGATAAAGAACGAAGACATTACTGACAAGGAGAGAGTGAGATGGAAGGTCGTTGGAGAGATGTTTACAAGGCAGATTTGTTTGTTTCTTTTCTTTTGTTCGAGGAGCCTGAGAGCTCATACATTCCTTTGTTATTTCTTTTGTCACAGAAGCCAGAGAGCTCAGCCATTCATTTGTATCATTTCCTTTGTTTTATTTCTTTTGTTTGGGTAGCCTTTGGGGTCAAAGGCAGAAAGGAGAAGGAGACCCTTGTGGGCACAGTTTGGTACTAGGGTTGTTTGAAAGGGTTGAGCTTCTGTTTTTGGCCGCCCAGTTAAGGAGGCTTGGCAAGGATAGTGCATCCTATAAAAGGCCCTCTCTCATGTATTTACCACAGAGAACGAACACACACACAACACATCCACAAGCAAGTCAGTTCCACATCAGTCTATTGTCAAACATATTCAGAGGTTACCACCTCACGACAGGAGAGGGATACGGCATGCGCAACACACCATCCAACTAAGGAAAGGTCACGCCATACTCCCACACCGGTAGGCACCGCACCGACAGTACAGTACTGTACAGTACTCGCAATGTGGAAGCGTTTCTTTTTTTTAAAAAACAAAAACAAAGAAAGAACCGCTATAGGATATCGAGAAGAATCAAAATATGGTTCCCAGCATGCCCACCAAAATTGAGCCTTTTTGCTTCGGTTTGGGTGGTATGCAATAGGAATCTTTTTAAAAAATGCTTTGACGTTGCGACGAGCACTCAACTATCGTAACTTCGTAATCTGTACATGTAAAAGCCCAACGCCGATGAAGTCGGTATCGAAGGTAACCCTGTCGAACCCCTGGAGTTTCCGCAGTAGCCTCCATTCCCACATCATAGCATGGCAGTTCAGATGCAGTAAAAAAAAAGAAAAAAACACGGGGTTACACAAACGGGACCCCAGTTTTCCCCACGACGAGAAGGGCCTATTACGAACAGGATTAATTACCACCAATTAGCGTACTCGGTAACCCCTTGTTCGTTGCTAGCCTGGTTTCCTCTTGGGGCTCGGTGAAGATTGTCCATCTTCAAGCAGCTCGAGGACCGTTGAGCAACCCAAGCCCACCAATAAACGTAAACCCCATTCCCGTCTTCGTGATTTCTCACTACCAATATTATACGTGTCAAAAATAACCGAATACTACCGTGAGCGTGGCATCGCTTCCTTGCTCCCACAAAATTTATTACCACTCAACATGCACCTCATAATGCCCTCTCTTTTTTTGGCAAGGATGATTGATGGTATACTAGGTACTGATCACTGCCATGTATTTCAATTGTTTTTACTTATTTTTCTTGGTTGGCCTGGGGCGGTTGCTTTGAGGAGGTTGACGAGCGTTCGTTGATCGTTTAATTTTTTCCATGCACAATAGTAAGTTACTCGTACTGGCAGCTAGTACCGCAGCTCATCTTACGAGCCACCCTGCTGCCCGCTCACATGGGCACCGCGTAAACTGGCCTGGGCTGCACTCGAGCACCGTACTGAATACAGTGCCCCCCATTCACCACCCCATCCCCCCTCTAACAACTCGGTTGGGTAACCCCAGGACAAGTTGCGAACCAAATTTCAATAGCCCTTTTTGGCACCGGTAGTGTACTGTACCAGTGGCATTGCGGTACTCCTATGACCATAATCGCACAACATCAATTTTCATCGAAATGATGGTTTTTTTTTTGCCTCCTGACTAAAAAAATAAAAAACCAAGTGAAAATCTCGCATGGGAAACCCCTGGAATTACTCATTATCACTATTGAGATATAGTCGCACCCTATTTAGAAGGGGAGCCTCGCTATTACCAACAAAGCCTCTTGGAATTTACACCCCCGCTCCCATACAAATGGCCCCCTCTATAAGGGATTTCTCATGAAACCTCGCTATGACGAACAAAAATACTCTGAATTTTTGGCCTTCGTTATATGGTAGCTGGGTGCGACTGTATTCACAAGTACCACAAGCGGCAACCCATACGGTAATCATCGTATGATGTCATGCCGTTAGGATCTGGTAATAGAGTTGGCACTAGCATTCATTGGAGGCTAACCACATCACATTGGTACCTAATAAATCCTCATAGAATTAAGGTGTTCTGATCATTTCCAGGCAAATCTCTCCAATGGTTTTAGGCTACGTGTTCCAATAAAACCCGTCTGAAAATCGTCCTCCTCTAATTAGGCCTCAGAGCCTACTCTGCATAGAACACACAGATTCGGGGATACAATATTACTCATGCAATCCTTCACCCTTCAAATCTCTACTCGCCAAGAAAGAAAAAAGAGAAAAAAGAAAAAGATCTATCCCCAACCCTTACCTAGTCGGGTATTGTGCAAGTGCGGTACACTCCCGTTTAAAAGTTCTCGTGACCGCACTAGCACATTCGTGTAGTTGTGGCTGGCAGTCGTGTGTTGGCGCTAGCAGAGCAACAGCCACAACAGCCACAAATTCCTGGACTACCAGGACGTTTCGGACAAGAGTGTGCTAGGACGCCACTTGTTGCTACGAGCTTCGGCATGAGCCAAGCGCAGTTCTGAACGGCCCCCCCAGCGTGTGAGCAAATACCAAGGACAGACTTTCTTCCGGCGACGGGTAGACTGGGAAGCAGGAAATCTTGAGAATGGTTTCTCTCACAGCATAAAATCATTCTTCGGGATGCGCTAGATCTCATGAACTACTGTACATCCCCCTAATACCATTTTCCGACAAAAAAAACAAAAAAAACACTCAAGGTGTAATTTCAGAGAATTAAGTCGCCAAAAAGGGATGATGGTAAGTTAGGAAAATAAAATTCCGGCAGCCACGGCCCTAGCGAAAACCCGTAGAAGGCTTGGAGGCGAGAGAATCATTTGCTTTGCCGAACTCATTATTCGAAAGGCTCAGGAGACCGGAGAGGCCTTTCAAACGCGGGGTTTGCAGTCCTCACCGCTTTCTATCCAGCGTTGGGATTAGCGGTTACTAGCAAATATTATCTCCCAAACTCTGACACACTACCCATCCTGGTAAGGGTTAGGGATATGGAACGGTGGTGCTGTCTAATACAAGTAACCCTCCAGCACCTCCCCTCCCCCATTTTATTCCTACTAGGGGAAAATAATAAGCTAATGCCAATTCGAATTCTTTAAATATTTTCCTGGTGTACTGGGTATGGAAAAGATTCCGTCGAAATCTGGCCTGGCCTGTAGTTAATTGAATAAATTTATCCTAGCTAAACCTAGCCAGCATTCCTGTCGAAATTACATGCGCGCAACGCTGATTATGCAACTGAACTGCCCACAGACGCTATCGACTCTATTTTTTGGTGAAGGAAAGAAGTCACTCAAATTGCAGCCGCAGTGGCTAGAGCAGGTAGTGCTCTCCGGGCGGTTGGGGGATTGGTGGGGGCTGGGGCCAATCAGAGGAATTCCAGAGACTTAACGATACCCTTCATACTCTCGGTAGTACTCGATTTAAACAGTGCCTTTTGGCTGCCCCCTATGCCAAGGCACCTCTCCTCTTTCCATCCTCCCCTTATTTCCAGCCCTGTGCTGCTCCCTACCTGCTAGAATTATCGGAGTTTTCACTGTACTCGTATTTGTTGTTCGGTTAATCTTGTCAACACACAATACATTGTATTCTGACTTCCTCGCGGGGCAGCTAGCTTTCACGGGATTGTGCCGTACCGTACGGCCAGGTCAGAACAAAACAACCCGCTCTGTCACAGACTCTGATATATGAGTTAACTCCTTGGGAATGGTTCTAGAGGTAGGGAATAAGTGGGCAACGCCTACTCATATGATTTTCGCGGAAAAAAATCGGTGCGGGCAAGAGAAAATCTTTTTCACAGTGATGATAAAGTCATTGCATTTTTTAATACATTCAGCAAACCTCTACCCATCTGCAACCATTCCGACTCCAGTCCTTCAGAACAGAAATAAGAATTTTGGAAAAAACGAAATTTAGACATATGGCATAAGTCATGAAATCCGACAAACTCTCCGAAACCGGACCCTTCCAAACCACAGCCCTGTCCCTCCCGATGGGTAGTCTATTGATCCCCTTCCAGTACTGGCTTCGTTTCCTTAGCCTTGCCTATGTTCGGCTGCTGGTGATTTGAGGTCTTTCTGATATTTCGACTTCCTCCGGCGTTTGGGTTCGAGCCAGCGTTGGGATTCCCGCGAGGCTTGTGGCCAGCGTTGGGAATTGGCGTGGAAGCGAGGTCCCGCCGTGAATTAAGGTTTCGCCGGGGGTTCGAATTTTGTATTAAATTTATAGCTGTATCATTTTGGTTGGTGCGGTCTCCCCTTCGGGGAGTATGAGACTTGGCCCTCTGAATCGCCCTAGCCGTTGGGGCTGAAGTTCTTGTACAGGGTCCCCCAGCGGGTAATCTTTGACGTAGTTTCATCGATGACCGAGGTGTGGACTTTGGGTGTTTTCTTTGAAATTTGTTCTTTTGGGTTGTTTGTCTGGGGGGTGGATTGAGGATAATTTCCACAGCAAAGGTCTGGCCCCGGGGAATGGCTTGTGCTTGGCCTATGATTTAACATTGAATTCTGGTTAGCGACACTTCCCGTGAGTATGTGAGTGTGGCGTTCTGGGCCCTACTTTGATGAGATTCTTGCGGAATATTGCTAATCTGTTTTTGTCTCCCTGACTTGGTGCGCTTGGCCTAGGCCACTAACCTCTCAGTTGAGGCTGAGAGTGTCAAGATAGAAGTATCAAGTGCACTTTCTGCGATGGTGGGGTCACAACTTGTTTGCGATCGGGCACCCTCCTCTAAGGACACACCCCCAAGTGTGCACTCTGTCCCCTGCTTTGTAATTGGGTTTCTTTCACTTCTTCTCTTCGGTTCGTTATATGTAGCTAGTCTGTTTTTGCGCTTCCTTCTAAAGGTTCTCTCATTTTTGTCATCTCCACTCTCTTCACTCTCATTCTTAAGCCCCGTCAGCCACGGATTCTTGAGCGCACCGGCGGCTGTAGGCCGATCCTCGGGTTGGATTATGAGCATGGATTTTAGTAACGAGATTCCGGGGTCGCTCATCGGGGGTGATAACTCTATGAGTTTATCTTCAGGAAAGGGACATTTCCCGAAGTAGTAACGAGAGACTTGGCCTTCGGCAGGGAACAACCTTATCCCCACAAGTAACTCATACATCACACATCCGAGTGACCAGATGTCAACCGAATTAGTATAGTTCGAGGTTTCGCTATTGGAGTCTAAGCCCAGAACCTCCGGAGCACTGTACACTTGAGTTGACACTTGGGTGTGAAGGGTTGTGGTAGCTTGGGCAAGGATCCGCTTCGACACTCCAAAGTCCCCTATTTTCACCCAGACCGGAGACACAGAGACAACAAAAATGTTCTATGAATTCGTCAGTATTCTGCCACGCGACATGCAAGCGAGGTATCGGTCGCAAAGATCATACAGCAGGCTTTAGATCCCGATGAGCTATCCCTTGTTGATGCATCACTTTGAGACCTTCGAGGATCTGCTTCGAAATATTTTGGACTGTTTCATGCGGCAGCGCTGCACCAATATGCTTGGTAAGATCGCCATGCTCGAAATATTCCATTGCAATATATAGAGTCTCGGGGTCCTCAAACCACCCTAAGAACTCGACGAATAACGATGGACGCTAAAAGAACTAACCGTTAGACAATAAGAGTATCAAGTAGGGGCGGCAGACTCTAGGGCGGGGCGGGGTTCTTTCGGGGGTGAGACCACAAACCTTTGCCAATATGGCCATCACAAGAAGCTCCCTTGAATAATGGACCTTGGGGTGTAGCCTCTTATCAATCGTCTTAACTGCGCGACAGTGACCTGTGGTTTCTTGGATTTGTTTATTGACAATCCCGAAACCTCCTCTCCCGAGTTCCCCACAATTGCTCCAATCCACCTTTACCTTCTCACCTCTGTTTTTTGCCTTCGCTAAATATCTCGTGTGCCTGACATGATCCTGAAAGAATTTGGTTTCGAGTCTATACCAAACAATCAAATCTGAATGAGCCTTGTCCATGTCTTGTGTTTGTTGCTCCCCGGATATAAAACTCAGAATTAGGTGAGAAGGTGGAAATGAAAGGCCCGAATAACCCCGGCTAATGAGAAATGGGAGCAAAGATTAGCGAATAGCCGGGAATTTTGCTGAGAAAGAAATGCCAGGTTAAGTTATCTCTTTGGTGGGGGAATTGCTCACACAGTTGTAATATTTATATTGCGCTGGTTCGAAAAGCTGCTTTGGAACCTTGAGATAAAGGTAGGATCCTTTCCCTATCTCGCTATCCCTCGCTGTGCCTCGCTGACCCTCCCTCTTCCATCAGATCCTCCACCCACCCGAGCCTCCATACCTCCCTCTCTCCATCCAATCCTCCACCCCCTCCTTCCATCAGACACCAGCCTATCACCTTTCCCATCCTTACACTCTCGACAACACTGTGACCCCACACACATTTTGGTTTTGATTAAAAATTCCTACCAATCATGTAGACCCCCGGGATCAGAGTGGTCCGCTAGGGTTTGAAAGGAATGATTCCGAGAGGCCGCTACAATAGGAGCTTGTGAAAACGTGAAAACTCTTATGCATGTGCAGGGATTTCGGTGTTTTAGACACGCCCTGCAGAAAGATACCCATCAGCAAAGAAATATGACAGTTTTCTTCTCTCATAGCAACAATAAGCAGGGTGCTCGAGGAGGATCAACAGTTTCTATTCCTCAAACAACCCAAATAATCCGAAAATACTTGTAACTTGAAGCCTCTAGATATTTTTCCACCTACTTTTCACAATTTCCGAGGATCGGGGGGGGGGTCCATTGACTTTCTTAGAATTCTTGGCACAAATTTCTGTTTTACCCTAAATACATTTCTTTCAAGTGATGGCAGACAAATAAACACAAACCTTTTCTAGCTACGGGAAAAATAAAAAATCTAACAATCTATTAGGTTTGACTGTTCTAGTTTCAGTTATTTTTTTGAATTTTTCTTCACCATTTCATGAGGGGACAAATGCCAAGGAATTTTTCGCCTTTGTAATGGTATTGCACGTTAGTATAAATAACCAAACATCTGGGCTCTCCATGATCCCAAGTATCAAATCGCAACCGCTGCCCCTCACTCCCGAACCCCGCCCTACCTTTACCATAACAGAAGATTACCGGAATTATTCAGGCAGACAGATGGTATGATGATAATTCGGATTATGTACTTATTTTATTTTTAAATATTTTTTAGTTGTAGTTTTGGCTGTCATTTGTTGATTCGATCTTATTTGTTGGGAAGTGGGGTATTGGGAAGGTGCACCCCCGTTGCATCGCGATGTTCGGTTAGTTAGTTAGGCAAACATACAATATATTTCATGGCTGATGGTATCCGAGAGGCTTGTTGCCAAGTGTATGGTATCGAAGGGGCGCTCCACCTAGCCATGTATTGGAGCTGGAGGAGAAGAAAAATACCATGCGTATTGAGCACCCCCCTAAAGATCACCCACCATGCATATGAGCCGCATGTAAGACCCTGTACTCCCTTTGCTGTTGTAAAAAACGATTGATTCTCAGCGAAAAGGGGCCATTCATTGCTCTTCTCCTTCTTTCACCTCACGCAAGAAAGAGCTGCTTATATACAACATGGACTTATGAGTCACACCGGACACTGTGTCCTATACGATATAGACCCTTCTCCTAATGTGACGTACTAACGACACTTCAAGTAAACCGATCCTGAGAAGCCACATATTCCAACATTTGCCTTGTGTATTTGGTTGGTTGATCCACGGTGACGCTACATTTACCGCAAACTGGTTTTAGCGGTGGTACTTGTGCAGTGGAGGAGGTACAGTGTTATTCCTCCCCCGCGTTTCTGTATTCAAAAATTACACACCACCCCTCCCGGCACGGGGGCGTAGGGTTCACCAGGGCCGCAGAAGATGTGATGAGTAAGAGAAAGTTTCGGTCTTCCCCCAGAAGGGTGAGGCTTTGACAAGATGGGACTGCAGAGAGGTATTTTTCCCTTTGCTTCCCTCATTTTTGGGGAGTATCCTGAGAGCTTCTCAACTCTGAGCTGGAGGCGCCGGTAACCGGGAGTGATATACAGAAGGTAACTACTACTCGGGCACCGTAGTTGTACCGCATCAGTAAAGAGAGAGCCGGAGAAAGAGAGGAGCCCAAGACGGCTTTCTCTTTCTTTCTCTACTCACTCATTCTAACTTTTTTTCACTTTCTCGACAATTATTCTTTCCTACTCACTGTTTTGAAGTGGTGTCATTCTTGGTTTCTTTTTTTGAGAGAGAGGGTGATGGATTTGGGATTAGGAATTGGGACCCGGGAAGGGGCAGTGGATCTACGGAAGGCAACAACTACACGAGTACCGTACCCAAGCGGGGGGGTGCTTTGTTATGGGTCCTGCACTTTTCCTTGATTTTTTTCTTTTTTCTTTCACATTAGGGGGCTGAGTTAGGGGTCTTCACAACGCTTTCCCCTCACTCACTCTCCCCTAAGCGAGAGAGTTTCTGAAATCTTGGGTCAGACTCAACTATCGAGCCCCGACAGTGGCTAGCCGAGGTCACGAAGTGTTGCTCTGTGATTGTGGTCTGCCAAGAAAACCATGAAAAATAATCCCTCCCGCATCTCCTGGAGCGTCCACTGAACCTACGGTAAACTCGTGGCAGGGGCTATGTCGGTTCCGGTGTAATGTCGGGAAGAGACATACGCAGTGAGTGTAGAAATATGAATTAACGTTTGACGTCGCTCTGGATATTCGAGCCCGTACCGAGTACTGAAGTATACTTCCCCTGCGTATCTGCGTTCCCGACATAACGCCAGAACCACCACAACCCTCGCCGCGAGTTTATTCGTGGTTAGGACAGTTCGATGCGGTACACCAGCTTGAACACGTTCTTAACCCTGCCCCCCCAAAAAAAAACCTGTCATTAGGAAGATTTGGCCGATTCGGCAAAAGAGTCGCTCAGGTAATAACACGGAATAAATTTAATACCCCAATAAAGTAGGCTTTTTTTGAGGCGACCTGCAATGTGGCGCCGGAAGAGTCCGGGAATTTTGGCCCTTATCAGATGATCAGGTAGGATGAATTATAATACTGTATCTCATATCATACCGCCCTGGGGGGTTTGCAAGCTTTGCCAAAGTTCCCAAAGATCTTGGCCCATTTATGCCTAGCGAACGCCAAGGTTTCTGGAAAACCTTGCAACGCGGGGTATTACGGGTTCGGTACTACAGTCTTCACCATATCATAGTCACGACGAAACTGGGGTGGTGACGAACAGGGGTATTTGGTGGGCAAAAAAAAGAAATTGTCAAGGTTAGGGTTGTAGAAAATTACTTGTCATTAATCCCGCTGTTCGTCACCCCAGTTTCGTCGTGACTACGGTTAGGACTGTAATAATACAGTTTTTCAATCAGGGAACGATAAAGACCAGCCAACCGAAATGAGATGAATGGCCGGCTAGTCCATTAGGACCGAGACTGATTGGTGGGTTCTTTATAAGGAAATGAGCGAACTGTCCACACAGTAGCCACACCCCACCCAAGTAAACTACTTGAAAATATTTTTATCTAGATTTAGCTCTCAGGGGGGAGGGGATGTTCGCGTTATCCGCGAGCCGCCGCTGTACGAGCGGGGCCGATAGATACTCGTGCTTATTAGTCATGTACAATAAGAGAATTTGAAGAGGCAACCTGCCTCAAGTGAACTAACGTGATTTAGGGGGAAGCGGCTCACGACAGGGATCCGGCTCACCCATAGCAACCACTGAAAAATCAAACCTATATTTTATTATCTCAATGAATAAGTGAGGTATTAGTTTGAAATTTTAGATACAAGTACTTTAAGATATAGAGAATCAGAAAATATGGTTTTTATTTCTCAGGTAAAAATTGCTGCTCTGGTATAGTAGATGTAACATTGCCTATGTCAAAAAAGAATTGCCCTCTTTTCAAACAATATAAAAATTGAAAAACTTCCAAGAAGGACATTCTAAAATAGATAGCAGGATAGTAGAAGTCTTATATATACAGAGTAAAGTGGTTTTAATTCTGTTTATACAAATTGCCTAGAGCAATAGTGGTCAAAAGAGAGATGAAAAACAATGTACAAATTACATACAAATTGTATCAATTTGACCATGTAATATCTACATACATAATTGGCCTATGAACTCAAGTTCTTGGAATATCCTTTATTATGATTTATAGAGTTAGTATTGAAGGTTTGAAATTAGGCAAATACACCTGGCATATTCTATACTGCATTCAATTTACAGAGTAATAGTATATAACTACTGAGCTTTTTGCTATTGTTAAATAGTTATAATAACATTTTCAAACCAAATACAAGTCTATCCATGATTCAATTCACATTAGATAACTAGGTTTGATAGTAAGCATGTTATGTACACAAGTATATCTAATTGTATCGACTAATCTGTACACAATTATGACAATTTGATTATAGACAATTAACATGGAATCTGATGAACCAATCTCAATTTTCCTGTCTTCAAGAAGTGTAGCTTGACTTCGTAAACCATTTACCTTAATCTCATAATTGATTGATATTTCAAAAATTCATTATTGCAATTTTAACTAAGTAACAGAACTTCTCCCTTGCTTTTACGGGTTTGAGAATCATTGTAACCACCCTACGGTAGGTAGCTACAATCACTATCACCTTAGCCCAAATGGTATACCAAGTGGTATCCAGAGGTGGTATGGTCTCGTATATATTATACACATGGCTGGTAATCCTAGAATAAGGCCTAGGGAATAGTTGAGTAGCCTTGAGGTACTCTACTAGGCAGGGTAACCTTTCGGGAAAACATTCGCATAAGGTCAAGAGAATTAGGGGAATGTTACACGGACCTCCGAGACGACTTCTGTGGTCAACTGGAGGACTTCCTGAGGGGTTAAAGGCATAAGAGGGCAGAGTTACCCTACCTTGGGAATTTGGTCATTATGCCCATGGGTCCCAGTTACCCTACTGAGGAACCCAAGTTACCCAACCTTCACCGGCAAAGTCATCCTAGAACTTAGAGGTCGATTGCCTCACATTCTATGGGCTCTTAGATGTTCTTGGGCGCACACGCATCTGCACGGGGAGGCCCCACGCCTGTGCAAGAGTGGCCCGAACATACTATTGAACTTGGGCGGCTTTTGCTCACACCCCCCTCTGGCCCCAGCGTTGGGACGGCGCGTCATAAGCAGACGGCTGTGTAGTTGCTCGTTGGCTAGTAAAAAGAGGTCATTGGAGCAGCTGCCGTAAGACCGTAAAAGTCGTCGCCGTCCGTCCGACTGAATGTCGTTCTCAGGATATATAAGGGGAGTATGGGTAACCGCCAAAATGGGGGTCATCCATATGTGGTCTCTCGGGCATCTAGGAGTCTATTCTAGCCTACGGGTTCTAGGGTAGTCTTCCAGTGGTACTCAGGTAGTCTCAGAAAGCCAGGGTGCTTTCAAGACAAATACCTCAGTAACCAGCCCGGACCTTCTCCCCTTGATTTGTAGCATTACTATGGGTTGTTATTGGACTCTAGAGGTAGGAGTCTTATCACGGTAGAGTGTGTCCTGAGAGGATGGCTATGGGTAGCGCCCACTTAGCCAACCATTGGCTACATCTCACAGGGGGAGCTTGTATGTCAATTTATCACATTGAGTGGTCGAGTAGATTAAATGATGGACTGCATAGCTTGTATAGACGAAACTGCCACTGGGCCAGTGAGTCCACCACCTAGGTATTGACTCCGGTTGTTGTCATAACAGTTAGCCACTGGTATGACTTCGATGGGAAGAGTTTTTCCACCTGCGGTTGTATTGGAGATGCATTGCAGAAACTCATATCCCATTGACGGAGTTAAGTGTACCCGAGTTGGTCCGACACTTCCAGCAGGATAATTCCTGATGGATGGTAGACCTCGG
>Ga0307509_10001150_pt1 | contig 45206 bp, 47 predicted proteins | sample 10_EM_MG_FD_202245 | JGI IMG/M metagenome (GOLD analysis project Ga0307509, IMG submission 202245) | Populus trichocarpa ectomycorrhiza microbial communities from riparian zone in the Pacific Northwest, United States - 10_EM | ecosystem: Host-associated > Plants > Roots > Unclassified | place... | reverse complement strand
CCCCACGCCATCGTCGCGTATGACAACCCTCTACTCTCATCAACACCACCACCCACCCACGCCAGCTCTGGATCAACCCACTCCTCAATCTCCCCCTTTCTACATGTCCTCCAACCATGCACCCTCCAATAATTATTCCTCCGGCAAATACAGCCATCATCATCACTCTACAACTCTCTCGCCTCTTAGTTCTTCGATGACCTCATCGTTCTCCGGGAGCTCACGCTCCCTTCATCCAACCAATACCATACCGACTCCTGCTAGCTCCGCCGCGAACACTGTTCCTGCGACTTTTGAGGATAACGAGGTTGACATGGATGAGGGAAGCGACACCGGATCAAACAAGAGGCGCCGAATTAGTAGCAGCTCTTACGATCGCACTTCACAGACAATGCCCCCCGCTCTGCGACACCGAAGGAACTTACCAGACGGCATCTCCCCCCCAATACCCACTGAGCAGGAACTACTTTCCCAGCCGGATGTTTCGCCTTACTATCTAGTTTGCTCAAATCGTTTGTTCCCCTTCCCCCTCCTCCCCCCCCCCCCCCTTCATTCTTGCTGTTTCCTCTGCCGGTAAGTTTTTGTTTGCGCGCTTGAACACTGGGATTAACGCGCAACAGCCCGACAATCTTCATACCCTGATCTTACAGATAATCTCCTCGCTCTGTACGGCCTCGGCGATATTGCCAACACGGTAGCGCGCAAGAATCCCGTAACCGGGGCGAAAAATAAACTCCGAAAAAGCTACAAGGGTTTCATCAACGATCTGGCCGGCAAGAATGTAGTTGTGACAAAAGCCTCTCAGACAGAAGTAGAGCCTGGAGGAGAGGCAGGGGGCGGAGGTGATTATTTTGCGACTTTGTTGGGGTTTCCGAATGAGGAATGGCGCAACTTGCAGGTTATTGGGAAGGAGATTTCCAAGGGCATCGACATGGGGAAGCTGAGGAAAGGATTGTCCATGGGGAGGGGAGATATTCCGGGGGTGCGTTGAGTTCAAAATTGCCATAATGGCATGAGATTCCAAGGGGAAAAGCAAAAGGATACTAATGCTCTTGGTGCAGTTCGATGCTTCCATCCTTGGACTCGACGAGGAATCCCAGAGGAGGAAAACTCCATATGTAGGCTCCACAACTCCTGCCCTTGGCGCCGCTATAGGTACTCCCGCCCATGCCAATGGTTCAACACCTGGGGGACCATCTCCCGTTGGTGATGACGGTCGACCCAAGCGCGGGAAGCGAAGACGCCCCGACGGCGGGGATGACGATAATGGTGTGAACGGCAGCGTCGGGGGTGTAGCGGGTGGTGGGGGCGGAGGAAACCACGGTCCGGGGCCTGGGGTAAGACCTGGAGTAGTTGCCGAGGGCGTAGCGTGGGATGGGGGGAGGCCAGGAAAGAAGCGGAAGAAGGTTATTATACCCTCTTAAACATATAAAATGTTTCCTTTGCTTTCTTTGCTTCTTTTTTTCTCCTTTTTACTCTTCCACAGTTTTAGACAGAAAACAAAAAATACTCGAACCTTAGTCGCGAAATAATATACCCCACTATTTTCACTGTATCGCGCGTTTTTTCTTGTTTGCCTGCACCCACATAGCCTTAACCTCGCATTGCATTCCTCTTCTCTCCCAAGTTTTTCGCAAATTCAGCTGACGATTGACCAATTCTTGGTTCTTTTAGCAGAATCCTGAAATGAATTCACCTGGGCCTGCAGCAACAGCCGGGAACATGGTTCCCCACCGCCACGTGGGAGGAATTGCGGCCCAAGGTGGAGGCAGCGGGTACGGTCGGTGACCATGCACCAGCACTGTGGTGGGCAGAGCGTTATGAGTGATGCCCAGCATAGCGATGGCGACGATGACGGGTTTTTATATATATACGTACATACATTCGGTACTCGATCACCACCCTTTTTTACTTACCTATCCACCCTGCTACCTACCTACCTGTCTGCCGACTGTCTCGGCGGATCGTTGTAGTTAATTCATACGCACGCCTATATCCATCGGTCGGGTTGGATTGGGTTGGATTTTTTTCCCCCTGTATTTGTTACGCCCTAGATTGGGTTCGCTTTTTTCGCTCCCTCTCTGATGTTGGATTAAGCAGAGGGGGGAAGGGATCGATTATTAGTGCCTGCCCACCTACCTACTTACCTGCATGTCATATTTACCTATTAACTAACTTCCCACGCTGCTATTTCGCTTTTTTGCTCTGTCCGCCGAGTTACGTTTTACCTTCCCTTCCCTCCCTTCCCTCTTCCCCAAACCCCGTTGTAGGTTGTGGGCTGTTAGTCGATAACTCCTGCATTATTCGCAGCTTAAAAATTAGTCCTTTCTTTTTCTACCCTTTTTTTCCCCTTCTTTTCCTGCTTTTTCCTTTTCCTTTTATCCTTCTTGGGCCGGGATTTTTTTTTACTTACTAGTATCACCCTACCCCACCACCTGCTTACCCTTCTCACAACTATCACATTACCATAGCTAGACCCGCCCCTTCATCCATCCTCGCTTCAGCCAGCAAATTCTTGTTTAAGAAGGACGAAGAAAGTAGGCCCTACTAGTGGCCGTACGATATCACGAGTACGATGCGATTACGAATATGTATATAGCTTATTCCCATCCATCCTCCATACTTCTTTACCCCTTGCTGCTTGCTTCCCTACTTATCATAGTTGCCTCTTTACGGCTTTGTTTTGTCTGCTGTTTTTTATCCGCTCCTCTACTTTTCTTTTTGCTTCCTTGTTGGAGTTGTGCTTTGGTTTGGTTTGGTTGGTTTAGTCTACTGTTGGGTTGATGAATGGTGGATGGGTAGTGGAGGGGGAGGGCATTATTGTAGATCACGTAGAAGTTAGTTTCTTGGGGCGGGGGAGGGAATTAAAGCTATTGGGTGAAGTTATGAGTTTACTATTGTGCGGGTTAAAGGGGTTGGGCCGTGGGCATGGGGTATCACTCGTCGCTTACTGTACTCACGGGCGAAGGAAGAATTTCGCCGGTGGAGGGGTTCGGCTGTGTGTGAATTGTGAGTTGATGGGTTGGTCAGTCATGAGCTATGGCTTGTTTGGGGGGGATAATGGTATCTGAAGTTGAAGTGTTAGTGGAAGATTTAAGTGATAATGTGTGGGTAGGTTTAGCAGGCCATGATATGCAGTTAACAGCTATTGGTGCGAAACGTGCAAACTTAATACCAGGACCACTCAAGCCAAACACATGAAAAACAAAGAATCTCCCAAGAGGGCATCATATCTATGATTTTTTTTCCCTTCTCCCTTTTTATCTCTACACTAATCCCTCTCTCCTTAAGCCCACTACACTAGACTGCTGCGACCCCATCTCAAGAGCTAAAAAACAGCCAACAAAAGCCAACCCAACTCCCCACGACCCCAACCGCAGAATAGGAACTATTAAACATCAAGGGCAAGAACTCGTACCGGTCCCCAAACAAAACCTTATGAAAAAGACTAGTGTAAGCAATCAACGGAATAGCGACAATTATGAAAAGCATTGTGAATCTATCTAGCAAGAATCTCCTAGTGTTGACTGCGACGGGGGATACGAGGGCGTCGAAGGCGGTGAGGAATACCACGAGCCAGGCGATCGTGTACACCGTCTTAATCAGGAACTCGGGGGCGGTGAACAGTAGTGGGAAGAGGGAGACGTGGCCGGCTACGGCTAGTGGTCTAAATGCGCCGAGATAGCGGCGGTCCTTTAGGGCAAGGAGGGAGAAGGGGATCACTACTAGGAGGATAGCCTTCTCGTGCACGTGCCAACCGAAGAGGAAGGAGGCATAACCGCAGAGGGTTATGGCGCCGAGGAATGTTTCATAGGTGGGGTTTGCCCAGAGCTTTACGAGGGGGAGGGTTTGGAAGAATAGAGTGAAGAGGAAGGTTGTTCTGGGAACGATCTCTGGGAGGACGGCGAAGGTGGTGTCGCCGACAAGGCCGCGGGTTACGCTGGTGAGGGCTTCCTGATTTACAGAGAGGCCGAGATGGGGGGCGACTGCGAGGGCGTTTTTTCTTTTTTAGTGGAGAAGCAGTGAGGGGGAAGGGAACGTGTGAGTACCTATGATTAGAACTCTGTCTATGAAGGAATATATCGCCCAGATATTTGGCGCCCAGTAGGCGTGGCAGAGACCTCTACTGAACGGGAATAGCCGGGACAATAGCTGAGGTATCTGCCCCCAATAAAGGAACGGCCCGAACGCCACGGCAATGATTCCTATAACCCCTACCCCCAGCTTCACACCATTCGCAAACCGGACTTGGAAGATGCTGTCGCCGAGGCAGTATGCTCGTAGTAGAAAAACAAAGTATGCTGGCGCTAAGTAGAGGTATATATGCTTGAAACAGAGCAGTGCAGCGAAGAGAAAGCCGGAGTATAAGCGGGTAGAAGGTGACCGGGCGAGGACCATGCTAAGGATTAGGATTCCGTATAAGAAACCGTTGTATTGGAAGTGAATGTGGTCGATTATTAAGAAGCCGGGCGACAGGAGAATGGATAGAGCTACAGCATGGGCGGGGCGTTTCGAGGATTCGGGACTCATATTTATGAACCTTCATCATTATTAGCATTATCTGGGTTGAAGAGGGCAAAGGAGGAGGCACTTTTGTAGCGCATAAACAAGTAATAATTCCGTAAACATCACAGACAATCGCTGAAAGTATATTGTCTGAATAGAATCATATCCTAAATTCCTCACATCCAGCATCGCCGGATCAAAGAATTGAGCGACCTGACTGAGAATCCATTCGAACGCCGCAAAGAAAGGAGGATAGTCTAGTGTCCACTCCGAAGTTTTCTATCCCTCCTATCAGCTTCCACCCCCACCGGCCCATTCCCAGCTTGGAGGAAAAACAAAAACCCAGACCTCATAGTACCACTCCTTCACCGGTAATGAGTGAGTAATTGCTAACCAATTCCTGTGAACTTCGAAATCCGTAGACTTACTGCCCACCACCGCGATCAGCTATGCCGGCTACACACAGATAGCATGAGGTATATAGGGGAAAACAGACTATGCGGGGAAGAGTAGGAGCTTAAAAGCGGTCGCGGCAATGGCACATTCGCGAAGTGAAGGATGGAATTTATCCATTGTCTAGCATTGAAGATGGTATTTGCGAGGGGGAAGGACCCGAGAGTCTGGCTTGGAGGGGACAATCGGGTTTGTAGGGGCTGCTCCGGTTTGAGGCGATGCACGGTACCGTATTGTGATGATCCACGATAACTATTTCTAAACTTGCACCGTACTTTCTATCATGCCAATTTATTGAGAGGGTGATGTTGTTACCCGGTCTTTAAAACATTCTTTCATCACATCATTATTTCGCTTTGTAGTGATGAAGAGTTCGCCTGTAAGCAGTAATCAAGAGCACACATTTTCTTCGCGCAATGTACCAGTATTTCGAGGTTTTCGGGCATAAAAAAAAAGCTCGTGGTCTGTTCTTGAGAAAGGAAATTCAAAAGTCTCTCAACAGAGCCCCCCCCCTTGAAATCTTCTATTAAAGGCAGCGGGGATCGCCTTACTTCTATCCTACCTATACACTACACCCCTGATAAGTTACTGATCAAATCCGCATTACTTTTCTTCGATTTCTTTCTCCATCTTCGCCCCTCTATCCACCCCGCAATGGTTACCTCGAAACGGGGAACGCCTGGGAATGCTCGAGTCGCACCTCCATCAATGTCCGAATCCATTAATTCCTCCTCTGCGCAAAACATACTTGCTTCCGCCTTCCCGCCCTCACCACTGCAATTGTCACTTTTTGCCTCCGTCATACTTGGTCTTGATGCGCAACGTTTGAGAATTCACGATACAATTACGAATAGACTGCGCTGCGAACTTACGCTCGACAGGGGCGTGGCTGTCAACCATCTTAGCTGGGGTGAAATCCCACACTCGGAGGGGACCACTAAGAAACATAAAAGGAAGCGCACTGAAGCAAATGGTGAAGGAAGGAGGAATAGTGGTGTTGCTGTCGTTGCGGTTTCCGCCAGCCTTGGGGGAATCTTGTTCGTAGGCCCACTAGAGGGAGTTGTTCTAGGAAAGCTTACCAATTCCGGTCATTCTGGTGAGGTTCGGCAATTTGTTTTCTCCGGGAAGAAGTCGCCCAGCAGGGGATGGAGCATCGGTTCAGATAAGAGACTCATAGAGTGGGATATCAATCGCAGGATCCCAATGAGGTATGTTTTCTAATCCTTCCGTCTCACTTGACCAACCTTCTATTGCCCTTCGAGTTTGCTAACCTTCACAGAGTTATAACATTGAAAGATGCATCGGTTCAATCCGTAACATATTCGCCACCTTCCGTCCTCTGTGGATCTCACAAGGTGTACGCAGTCGGCTACGATAATCCTGGGCCCAGGGAGGCACTAGAATTTGCGGCATCAACTACACCCATCCATACCATGCTTGCCTCTGATGACAATAAATCATTTCTTTCGGCCGCAGAAGCGGATCGTTTTATCAATATTTTCTCCCTCGAGGAGAAAAATCTTGAGGGTTCTTTGGTTGCTGAATCCGACGCCCGTATTCTTACAATCCACGAGAACAGGATCTTAGTCGCCGTAACCACGGACGGCACAGTCGAATTGTTCCAGAATCCTTTTACCCCCGTTCCCTCAGACTATAGATTAAAGAGGCGCAGTACTACTACTCGCGCAGCCGACGCAGTTGTCCGGGTTACTAAGGCTACTACCTCTTCGGCAGTGACCATAGTCAACGCTCGCATTCAAGGCGACGAGATAGTTCTCGCCTGCCTTGAAGGCGGCGTTTCCCTTTCTTTCGAACGGATGAGATGGTCATCCGCGGAGACTGGGGCGCTAGCACTTGCGGGACGCATTGACATCAGCCGGCATGTTGGCGTTGGTGCTGCTGCCAGTGGGGCAACGGACGGGCCACGGCACGCCGTGGACAGTATGAGGGCGGCGGTTGTCGGAGGTGATGACCTCCGTAATGTCGAGTCAGGAGACCTCCCCCTAGTGGAAGAGTCGGCTGCAGAGGAGGAGGAGGAAACCGATCAAGAAGGCGATGATGGTAATGGTGGGGTGGAGCAGACGTTTGGAGAGAAGGCGCAGGCCTTAAAGGTCTCTGAGGCTTCCAAAGCCCCGGAACTGGAAGTCACTCGTCTCCGGGAGGTTTCTAGCGCCGTCGTCAGAGCGCCGGCCACTGGGTCTCTGACCACTGTTCTGACTCAGGCACTCCAAACCGAGGATAACAGCCTTTTGGAGTCCTGTCTACATTCCACAGACGACGAAGCCATATTGGCAACCATTCGCCGCCTGAACTCCTCTTTGGCAGTCACCCTTCTCGAGCGTTTGGCCGAACGCATTGCCAGGCACCCTGGGCGCGCCAAGCCGCTCGGTAATTGGGTTAAGTGGATCACAGTCGCACATGGAGGGTATTTAGTCACTTTGCCAGATCTGGTGAGCCAGATTTCCGAACTCCACCAGATTGTTTCAGCCCGCGCCAACAGTATGCCCAAATTGTTGTCTTTACAAGGAAGACTCGAGATGCTTTCCGCTCAAATACAATTCAGGTCTACCCCAGCAGGTGGATCAAAGAAAGACGAAGACAACAAAGTTCTCTATATGGAAGGCATTAGGGATAGCGACAATGAGAGCGAATCCGATAACGAGCCTGAAAATGTTGGACTCGAGGGCTTCCATATTGAGGATGCAAGCTTCATCAATGCCGAGGGGTCCGCCGGTGACGACGATAGTGCTACCGACTCTGAAACCAACGACTCGGACGCTGAGCCCTCTGATGCTGAGGAGTACATTGATTCCGACGGCGACGGTGACGAAGATGAGTCCCTTGATGGGCCTCGCACGAGCGGCTCACTCGGTGCTGGAGCCATTGAGTCCTTGGCCCATGAGGAGTTGGATGAGGAAGACCCTGTGGATCGAGACTCCGAAGTGGATAACGACGATGACGATGAGAGCCAGGACGATAACAACAGCGACGGAGACTCGGAGGATGACCAAAGGGTGGTTGAGAAGGTCAGAAAGTCGAAGAAGGCGTCCCATTAGGAGGTGTTCCGAGACGGGAGTTACTCTTGTTTCTTGTTCTATCCTCGTAGTCTCAATTTTCTCTTCTTTTTTTATACCTTTTCCATGTTTTCTTCTGCTTCTGCGTTCTTCTCATTGTCTACAACATAGAGTCTAGATTGGCAGGTGAGAGGGGAGGGGGGGGTTTTCTAAAGGGGAAAATGTTACTATGCCCGCTCGAAAAAAATAATCTTGCAACTGTAGGTGGTTTTTTTCTCTCTTTTCCTTTACACTTATTAACGTAGGTTAATACGATACGATAATCTGTGTGTGGGGGAGGTTTCTTCTGTATTCCTTTCCAAAAAGCCCTTGCACTTCTCTTCTCTATGTGCTTTGTACAGTAGAACCCGAGATAGTATTTATTCGCGAAGAGCTACGATAATGTAAATATCATACCTAACCTCACTTGTCTCAATGCACTATCTTCCCCCCCCCTTCCGATCTGAAGTGTGCTGTACTCGAGTATACCAGGCTAAACCAGAAAATCAATCCCAGCAACCTAAGAAAAACTGCCCCTCACATCCGCACACCCATCTGCCCCCACATCTATCCATCTATCCAGCCATCCACCGTATCCACTCATTGGCTACTGTCGCCCCTGTAAGCACCCGTTGGTCGTACAGGATCCAGTACGATGCGGTACCGTACCCTATGGGTAGCGGTGCCGGTACATACCCTTTAGATAAGGCGTCAACACATAGTCCGCATCCGATGAACGAAGGGCTGGATGAAATGATATCATGAATGGATGGATGGATGGAATGCCTTGCATGCGTGCGGTAAGTGCAGATCAGTGTTTTACGTTTTGGGGAGGGCAATATTATCGCCGTTTGGAGTGGGGCCTGTGTATGTGCAAGTAAGGGAGCCCCAGGAGGAAGGAAGGATACTTGAACAGACAGAAAGTAGAGGGAGACAGATATTTGGGGATCGGAAAGGTATGATGATGTATAATACTCGAGTGGGTGAATAGAATAGCACTTTAGATGGGTTAAGTACGAGTCGGTGTCACGGAGGATGAGATGATAACGCAGCAGATCCTCATCTCTTCCTCTCCGCTTCACAAGTACCATGCAGACAGAGCTCCATTATCCATGCCCGAGTCCAATTACACTAGATGCACGATTGAGGTGCACAATACAATAGAATGGAATACCTGTATCATACAATGCAATACAAGTGTCTACCATTAGACTCCCCATATGTGTAGACTAGCTACCGTAGCCTCCCTCCTCAGTACCACTTTGCACTCCAGGCGGAAGACATTTGAAAGAAAGAAAGAAAGAAAGAAAGAAAGAAAGAAATGCCAAAAGGAAGGGATATGGATGTCGTGCAGATTCGCGCATCAACCGTGCAGAAGATTCGACCAGTCGGCTCACTGCGAGCCCGCGCCGCAAGATGGGGCCCCAATTTCCTTTTTTCTTCTTCCTTTTCCTTTTTTTTTTTTCTCTTCGGGATTCGTCATTTTACGAGTGCGGTGGAGTAATAAAAAAAAAAGAGGGAAAAAAGAGGAAAAAAGAGAGAGAGAAAATTCACCCCGAGATGAGAAGAAGGAGGACGGTTGTTGATGAGGGCAAGTAGGGTAGGATATTATGGGGATTGGGTTTGATTATCGGATTTCTTGACTTCGGACAGTGCTTGTGCGGTGCTCGAGCAACACCAGGGAGCCTATATAGTGCGGAACTCACCTGTACTGTTTGTCTTGAAAATTTTCCCTTAACTGGAGAAAGCTTGCCTTTTTCCTCTTCCTCCTTCTCTTTCCCCTTCCCCTTCCTCTGCTCCCCCTCCTCCTCTGATTAGGGTTGGGATTTGAGCTTGGGTGAGCGACAGGAGGGAAAATTTGGTTAGTCGAGGAGAACTCTCAAAGAGACTCTGCTCTCTCGTTAACTTCGCTACCCCGACCAGACTTACAACCATTGAGGACACCACTACCACTACCACCAACCACCACCTACGATCCACTTCAATCGATCAATCAACCAACCCATCCCCTAACCGACAATCATGACAAACACAAAATCAAAAAAAAAGAAGGGTGATGAGAAGGAGAGTAATACTCCTCCTTCTTCCTCCGCTCTGATTATTTGTCGGAACAAGTATGTACAACGCTCGCTGCACTCCGTCATCCCATCCACCCCTCCCCCCAACCTTTTGAGCGACCGGGAGGGAGGGGAGATGAAGAGGGGAAAAAAATACAGACAAGCGCGGAGGAGAGGGGGTTATTGAAATAATTATCCTCCTCACCTTCGCCTAAAGTCTCCTTCCTTTCAAAGCGAGATTCGCTGACATTACTCTTAGGCATTGGCGGTACATCTCCTCGTTCCACGGTCCATGGCTCCAATTGCCCCCGGAAGTGCTCGAGTCTCTCGCTCACAGCAATTACCAGGCCCCGCGCCCGCGGCCCATCGATCCAGCGGTGCTCTACGACCTCGTTAAGATCCGCAAGTTAATCGACGACGCGACGAACCTCGCGGTCCGAGCCGCCTCTGGGATTGCGTCTTCAGCAGTGCTCAAAGACGGCGGCTTGCTCGGCGGGAGCGCAGCGGGGGTGCTAGGACTGGGTATAGCCGGAGGGGGCCCCGCACCGCGACTCTCCAGAGAACGGAAACATCGCATGCGCGAACTTGCGACGCAGAAACTCGCGAAGGCCTACAAACTTGATGAGATCGCCGCTTCGGTAGCGACGATGCAGAGTGCGAGCTCCCTGGAGGAGGTGGCGAATCTTGTGCTTGCTAGGAATCCCGACGACCCGGATGCGAAGTACGTGCACTTCTTTCACGAGAAGATTCCCAGCCGGATGTTGGCCAAGTGCACGAGCTTGAAGCCACTGGATGACGTTATTAGTGAGAGGCCGGCCGAGGGTGCACCCTTGAGGACTAGAGCTGTCACGAAGGGCTTCAAGGATGACTTTATTGGTGCGGCGCAGGACTTGACGCATGCGTTAAGTATCTCAAGGCCCCGGAGTCTACATGACCTTGGGATGGAGGTGGCGACGCGAGGTGGCAGCAGTAGTGGTGGCAGTGGTGGTAGTGGGTCTCCTAGGAGGACGGAAGAGGAGGACCAACCCTCTAGTTTGGAAGCGCAGTTACTTTTCCATCGCGCGTCGACTTACTTGACGATTGCTTGCCAAAATATCGAAGCAACCCTGACTCCCAAGGCTAATGCCCCGGCAGCGCCGGAGGAGGTTGCTCGGGCTGAAACTCTCAAACGAGAGGCTGCTAGGAAAGCTGTTAGGACTAACGCTAAACGAGCACTGAGAGACTACATCAAGTTCCTGTCTACCTTTGATTACACTCCAGGATTACCCCCAGAGACAGCAGAAGAGTTTATGCGAAGTGTAGAGCGGGAAGTCAATAAGACCTCTGACCTCAACCCTGGCAGCACTCGCAGCGACACTAAGAAATTCTTAGAAATCCTTTATAGGCAAACAGGAAACGGGGGCTACCAGTCGCACACCCACCACCACACTAACATGAACAATCCTCCCCCATCCTCCCTCCTCCCTCAACCTCCCGTGTACCAGGTCTCCGCCCTCTTCACATCCCCCCAACCCTCCACTCTCCCCCCGTACCCCTCCGCTTCACTCACAACCACTAACGGCTCGACCCGCACCTCAACAACCCCAAACGGCATTCCTAAAACTTCCACCTCCTCAGCCTTAAGCGCTGCAGCTGCGGCCTTCCTAGCCGATGGCGGTGAAGCAATAACTTATCATCCCCTCCTAACCGACGCTCTACACTCTCTCCTCCTCTGTCATGTACTAATTCAAACTCCGGCAAAGGAAATCCTCCGGCACGCACACATGGTCGCCCGGCTAGCACGCATTTGCGACGGCTATCCCATATTCCTATCCCCTCGCTCCCCGGCTCGTGCAGATTGGATCGAAGTCCTTCGTAGGACAAATAACTTTGTTGGATTGGAGAGCACCTGGGAGGCGCTCTGCTCTCCTGCACCACTTCCAGGGGCTCCGCCGTCTCCAATTGGAGATGATGATGCCAGCTTGGAGTTGGAGAGGGCCGCTGCTGCGCTAGTGGGGGGTGGGAGGGTCATGCATCAGCACGCACCGCCGGTGCAGCCGAAGAGGTGGGCGCAGGAAGATGGTGGGAAGGAGTACCCTATTAGTACCGATCGGGCGGCGGTGGTTAGTCGCTGGGTTAGGGAGGGGGTGAAGAAGGAGAGGGAGAGGCTTGCGGTGGCAACGTTGACGAAGGGTTCTGCGCACACGAATGGCAGTGGGACTGGGAGCCCAGCGACGCCGATGACGCCGGTGGTGGAAAGGGTGGAGGAGATGTAGATTTAGCGGGGGCTTTTTTTCTTCTTCTTTTTTCCCTTCAGTGAACAGTGTAGTAAGAAGGGAGTGGAAATTAGGTTGAGGTTCCTATGGACATAGCGGGCCTCTCTGTTCGACATTCTACTTCGCGCCGGTAGCCCGACATAATAGGGGGGGGAATGTTACGCTGCTGTGTTCGATAAGATAGGGTTTATTAACAAGGTGCCTGTAGATTTGGTATATGGCGCGAGTGATGTCTTGTGAATGTTCCTTATCGCATGTAGAAATTGCCGGTAGGTTATGATCGGTATTTTCATTAAAATCTCTAGCCGCCTGTAGTTAGTTAAGTGGTTCGCGTTTGCTACATATTTGATAGCCAATTCTAGGGAGCGGGTATTTACTAGACAGAAGTCTTTGGTAAAACGAAATATCACCTTGCCAGAGACCACGGTGCCACTAAATGATAGGGGGGGGGGAGCATTGCGCAATTGGTGGTCCGTGTGGGGGGAGGCCCGTTCCAGAGGCAAAGAAAATCTTGTTTCACCAAGACTTTTTTGCCAAGTGACTGTATCATAGACTACATGCCGTGTAAGCGATGGTTTCGAGGTGTCAGTGTGAGCCTAAAGTACTCGAGTACTAACGATAGCTAGAATACTGCGGGAACACCGCCTAATCTATCAACGGAATAGCGCAGAATACCATCCAGCCTCATAAAGACCTGCTAATCTTGAGTTGTACGAAAGCTACGATACGCCCAAGGAAGTCACAAAACATCACTCGCTAGAATTTCCAATAGGCTCAGAAAACCCATCCATGTGAAATCTCACTAAAATACAGGCATTTTCTTTTCTCCCAATGGATTCTGCTGTGTGTGCACGTCTCTAAGGTGCTAGACTTTAATAAGGCGCCAGGCCGCTGAAATAATATATCTATTGATCAGGTATTTTTCCCATTGTTTGCCGGCATATAGACCGTGGAGGGAGGGAGAGCATATCAGTGGCCCCGCCCGCAAAAAACATCTCAGATACCATCCACAAATCTAGTAGACGAATGAGTGTCAGGCCCAGAACCAAGGGGGCTACAAGGTATAACGAGAGGATGCAAGAAACATACTAGCAAGTGGGCGAATCATCACCAGAAATGGCCGGGACGCCTGTGGGGAAATAACTTTATCGAGTTTAAGAAAAAAATTGGAATCTGGATTAGTCTGTAGGTAGTGAACAAGGGAGATACGGAGAAGAAAGGCACTATGGGAAAAGGATGTAGTACTAGTCACTCTGGAGAGAGAAAGAGAAGAGGGGGAGGGGGGGGGGGAATGTGTATTTAGATACTAAAAGGCAATAGAGGAGATCATAACTTATTTGCTTAAAATATCATGACCCAAAGGTTTTTGGTGCTTTGGCAGAGCCAACAGTGGGTAGAATAGAAGCAATTATTAATGCTGATGGATGGTATACCAAATATTAATTTCTACTATGTATTTACATTTTTTTTAAATTTTTTTGGAGGGGGCTTCGCGATAACTTTGGCGGGGTTTGTGGGGAAGTGCTGTTGTCACGGCCAATGTTCCTCCCGCCCCCCCCCCCCCCCGAAGCGCGGCCAATCTCATCAGCGGACAATACTCCCCCAGAAAGCAATTCCACCCATGCCCACACAATATCTTTAGAGGCACCCGTTTCTTTGCTAATTTAATTTACTGACATTCCAGTGTTATGGAGGCCAGCTAAACAGCCCCGCTCACAGAGCGAAAGGGTTCTACTGTAGGGGTGGGAAATTCGCAGCAACTGTTTTGGTTTGGCTGTGATGTAATCGGAGGAAACAATTTCGCAGACTTTTCGGCTGGGATACTTTAGTTGCGACGCAAGGCGTTGGCGTTTATTTGACAGCCCGCGCGGTATGTATGTGTACTCGAGTACGGGCGCTTCGGACCCTTCCTTAGCGGGTGATGTTGCTTGCTCGGAGGGCGTGATAATTCTGGAGTACTAGTACTTTGTGCCCTGCGGCAGAGTATTAGGGGGGCTATTTTTATTATTTTCGCATTAAATTTTATCGTTTGAAGGCGGACACTCACTTCGACACGGAGGTTAAGGAAGCTGAGCTACCCAGTATCATACGGTATTTCAGGCGAGATGAGTTTGGGGAAGGTCTGTCTGTCAGTCAGAACAGGGCGTGACAGGATAGGACGGAGTGATTTCTGGGATGCTGTGTTCTGCCAAGACTCTCTCGGTCAACCTTGTCTGGGCGAGAGGGCGGTGCGGCGGGTTGCTGTGCTGGGCTGGGCTGGGCGCTCCAGGTTCCTTGTTATTATTATCATAATAATATTATTACGGTATTGGTATGATACGATAATTTTCGGGCCTTCATGGACCTTTTCTTTTTCCTCTGGCCTGAAAATCACCATAGTACGGTATTTCTCAGCTTTCCTTCCCTTGGGCATTTCTTCTCTCCCTTTTCTTCCTTAATATCATACAGACGAACTTTACGACCGGGTAGTTTACCTCACCACCCAAAGCTTCCTGCGATCCTGTTTTCCGCAAGCCTGACCTATTGCTGCTCCGTGGACCAGACACACACCCCCCACGCTAGCTACCATTCGAGAGGCTACTAAATCTTGTCGTCACCTCGCCTTCTTCACCTTCGATAATGGTTGACTATGTTGAATCTCCGAGAATTGATCCTTCGGGAAACACTGAGGTAGTGGGTGGTGGTGGTGGTGGTGGTGGTGGCAAAGAGGGCATAGGGAAGAGCAATGGGGTGGCTGTTTTGAAGGCGGACGGGGAGGGGAGGTTCGAGGGGAGCGACAACGAGCTTCCGATAGCAAGCATGCATGTCACAACTGCTCAGGGGCAACCCTTGGATAGCGTTAGGGCTGGCCAAAAGGCGAGGACATTTGCGAAAGAGGAGATCGAGATGGGATCCGCTCCGACACCTGTTAAGCCTGGGGGGGAGGAGGGATGGGAAGCTTCCCAGCCACCAAACACATCGTCTGAAGCTTCGATAGATTTGTTAGCCGGCGAAGCTGGAGCCTTATCCATCTCCCCCGCAAATCCGGATTCGACTATGGACTCTTTGATTCCCGCGAAGGGTGATGAGGATTATAGACCTCCTACACCTTTGAAGGACGATGCGCTTGCGAAGCATGAACAGGATGCTACTCTTGCTAATCCTCCCCCCCCGCCTCCACCGAAAGACGTACCACCGAAAGATGTCCCCCCGAAAGATGTACCTCTGAAGGGTATGCAGTCAAGGGATCGGGTGCATCTTGGCCCATCGATTACGCCCCGGCCGAGTAGGCCCGGTTCGAAATCAGCATCGCCCTCCCGTAGGGGCTCATCACAACAAGGAAGATCGAGTGGATCATCCTCCGAGGATGAGGCGGGGTATAGTGCTCGTTCTGAAATCCATAACATTTTTGAACAAGGTAGTGCCCCGGCCTCTACAGAACATCTACATCCTAGCTCTTCGGCTTCGCCAGCTTTGGCTGAAGCAATGATTGGCGCTCGACATCCGCCGAGAACCTCCTCGCGCGATGAAACCGATTACTTGGCTCGCGCTTCATCTGGTACGCCCACCCTCTCAGAAAAAGGCAAGTTGGCTTCGTCAAAAGAACTGGATTCCCGCACCGCACATGCACCTACCATTCACCACCCGCCGCCCCCGGACGAAGATCTCCCATTCGACTTTCACAGATTTTTGTCCCAATTACGCCACCGGTCGGCGGACCCGGTAGCAAAATTCCTTCGCAGCTTCTTAAACGAGTTTGCGAAGAAGCAATGGATGGTCCATGAGCAGGTCAAGATTGTGTCGGACTTTTTGAATTTCATTTACGGAAAAATGGAGGGGTGCGAGGTTTGGCTAAATGTGGGTGAAGTGGAAATGGATCATGCTAGAGAAGGAATGGAAAAGCTTGTTATGAATAGGTTGTACACGCAAACCTTCTCGCCTGAGATTTCACCGCCCCAGGGAAATCCGACTGTTGGGTCGAGGCGGCACCGGAGGGATCGAGATGAGAGATTTCCTGGGAGAAGGGGCCAACACCAAGAGGACGTCGAGAGGGATGAAGTCCTGGCACAGAAGGTACGAATCTACGGCTGGGTTCGTGAAGAGCATCTCGACATTCAGGACACTGTTACCGAAGAGAGTGGCCGGAAATTCCTTGACTTGGCGGTCAACGAAATGATCAAGATGGGCAGTTATAGGGCTCCTAGGGACAAAGTCATTTGTGTGCTTAATTGCTGCAAAGTGATTTTTGGTGAGCCATCCAGAGTTACTGGTTGGAGCAAAGGTGCTAATATGGCGAATTAGGGTTACTGCGGCATTCTGGTGGTGACGAGAGCGCAGACAAGTTTGTACCCCTGCTGATTTATGTCGTTCTCAGAGCGAACCCGGCGAATCTGGTTAGCAACGTGCAGTATATCCTACGATTCAGGAACCCGGATAAGCTTAATGGGGAAGCCGGATACTATTTGAGTAGTTTGGTGCGTTTCCGTTTCCCCGGGGCCTACTGGACGCTGTAGCTAATTTCTAGATAGATGGGAGCCATTCAATTTATAGAAGGGCTTGATCGCTCAAGCCTAACCATCACAGATGAGGAGTTTGAGAGAAACGTGGAAGCAGCTGTAGCACAGATAGCAGAACGCCCATCACCAACAACAACTTCCACTGACCCATTAAGAGAGGATGACAACGGAATCGTGAATGAGAAGGATGACCACTCTGGCCCATCGGTAACCCCTAGGGTATCGTCTGAGCAACCCCGTTTCTCCACCTCCTCAAGAGAGAGCAACGACTCCTCCACCTCCAATGGTGACGATGAAAAGCTCGCCGTGGCTGGTCTCCTCCGTAGCATCCAACGCCCGCTAACCACAATTGGACGAATGTTCGCAGACGAACCAACAACCAGCAACACAGCCACAGCCGCTGGTGGACCCGCTCTAACTCCAGCGCCGGGAAACACCCCCCGCGGCTCCCCAAGCGCAGAAGACAGCCTCCTGACAGCCGTTGGCGGCCGCCGCAAGCGCGAGGACAAGCTCACAGCAGCAGAAGCCGCAGCCCGCCAGGCATCAGCGGAAGCGGAACAAGCTCGCATGATCGAACGAAGAGAACACGAGAGCGTGGTCCAGGTGCTACAGAACATGTTCCCGGACCTGGACAAGGAGGTAATTGCTGACGTGGTCCGGATGAAGCAAGGGAGGTCAGTGGTGTTCTTTGCCGGTGGCGTGATTGAGGATTTGAGGAAAGCTCAACTGACGATCGGACAGCGTTGGGTCAGCGGTTGATGCTTGTTTGGCGTTGAGTGGCGATTCTTAGGCGTCTATTCTTCTGAGCCAAGAGGATGTGGGTGGGTGGGGACAAGAGACGGCATTTAGATATTCTTAATTAGTGTTTTGTTGGGTATCGGCTGTTCCGTTTTTCCTTCACTCTTTTTTTTCCTCCTCATTTTACCCTTTTCGCTCTCACGCGGTTTTTACATTTTGAGGGGCTGGTGCTTGGGTGTATCTATGCTATTTGAGGGTTATCTTAATGAATCATGTTTGGGTTGCGGAGCATGGAGCGTCACTCGGTTGAAGACGGTTATGGGGCGATGTGTGAATATGGTAAAACCCGACGGTGGACAGAAGGGGCAGAGCAAACACACAGTCTAGAAGACTACCAGGGCCGGATTTGGCTGAGCAAGGAAGGGAAAAAAGAGAAAGGAAAAAAGAGAAAAGCCACTAGAATACAGTTTTATTCATCATCGTCCTCCTCATCATCGTCGATGACCCTCCTGCGCTTTCCAGCACGGATGTTGCGACCCGGCGCTCTCTCCTTATCCGTGAACTCTGCCTCCTCCTCCTCCTCCTCTTCGTCCTCCTCCTCAGGACTGGGTATCCTCTTCTTGACGGCCTTCTTCTTCCCATGACCTCTCCTGCGATCCCCTTCGTCTTCAGACTCCTCCATCTCATCCTCCTCCTCCTCCTCCTCGCTTTTTTCCAGGAAGTCGTCTTCAAGATCGTACTCGTCCTCCTTACTCCGGCCACCTTTGCCCCCGATAGGCGGAGAATCACGCTTACTCCTAGTAGTGTGACTGTTCCTCGGGTAGGATCTCCTCGCCGCAGCTCTATCCTCGTCAGCACCGGCGCCGTTCCTACTGGCCCGGGCTTTCTTGGCTTCGGCCTTTTTGGCGAGTTTCTCCTTGTCGCGGTGTTGCTTTTCGGCCTCTTTGCGCTCAGCCTCTGGGTCGCGCATGTCTGAGATTTCGAGGGCTTGGGCGCCACGGCCACGAGCCCCACGGGTGGATTGTGCTTGGTAGAGGCGTTCTTGGAGGCGATTGACAGCTTCTGCGTTGGCCTGGGAGGTGGATGTTGGCAGGAGGTTGAGGTGGGTGTTTACGTGACCGATAAAGCGGAGCATGCCGGCAGATTCGTGGGTCGTGAGGAGATAGGTATGGCTGTCCTGAGCTGCGTCGTAGGATCTGGAGTTCTGCGGTGGGGCGAGTGGCTTGGAGGTCAAGTCGTAGAGGTTTGGGCTTGAGGCGATTTGGAGACTTAGGGAGCCGTCGGACCACTTTACTACTCGCGCATTGGACTGTAGGGCAGATGGATTTGCTGGTGACTTGCGGACGCGGATTGTGGTTGTGGCCATTGTGTATGGGCTTACGGTTGAGTCTTCGGTCGCCTTTGGCATTGTGAAGTTTTCTGGGTAAAAGATTTGCTGTTGGAAATTCACGGTGGATGGTATGCGCATTAAGTAGAGGTCGTCATTACCTTGGTCTGGGCAAGCATGGCGTGGAAGGGAGACATCGATTGAGCGGAAGGTTTGCTGCTCGTCGTTTCCTGGGTCATGAGATGCGTGAGATTCGGCGTCGCTTAGGTCCTTTCTGCAGATATCCAGTTAATGCCCCCCCCCCACATAGATGGATATTATGGAGGTAAGAGAGGGTGGATACTTCTCGGGCTCATCGTCATCGTCATCACCGAATAGATCTTTATTATCATCTTCCTCTTCCTCTTCCTCATCGTTCACACCGTCAAGGTTATCTGCTACCCTGCTTCTGCGTTTTCGTCCAATGTCTTCGTCGTCAGAAGCTTCTGCCTCTTCGTCATGAGCCGGGGCGCCCTCATTGTCTGAACCAAAGAGGCGATCAAACTTATTTCCTGTTGGACGCTCGGGGGATGCTATTGGAGAAACTTCAATGTCTGAGAGGACGGATCCTAATTAGTGTTGACATGTCAGTAGGCTAGAATTGAGAAGTTTTGCCTGGAATCTTATATATATATATTAACTTCAACAGCGTCGGAAAGGGGAATTACCCGGAGAAGACATGTTTGCTGTTGGGAAATGATGGTAGCGCTGGTGGTGGCAGTGGGTGGTAGAAAGAGCTTGCAAGCGGGTTCGGTTGGGAATAGAGAGAGGTCAACGCGCCACGGAAGGGTTCAACCAGATCAGGGATGGTCTAATCATGTGATATTATCAGATCATCAATAAGCAGAACAGGTCTTTTGGCAAGGTCACTCCTGGCAACGGCGCTAAGCAACCCCGCTAAGATGCCGGCACTCGAAAACAAAACAACAACGCATTTCTGTGCTGGACGAATCAGAGGCTCACTTTATTCTTGTTGGCTGGAAAATTCCATCCTTAACCTTCCCATTAATTCCTTCCCATTAATTCCCTCCCACCTCTCCGCTGGCCCCTACAGTCTTAGTTCCCGGAGCTACAATTATCATACGCTGTCTTGTTCCATCATCCTTTTTCCTCTCTCTCTCTCCCCCTCCCTCTCTTCCTTCTCCCATCTTATTCTGACCGCAAGTGTCCATCCAAGCACTTCATCACCCCCCATTCATTCCATCCAACCACTCTCCATTCGACTCCATCCTCATCTACAAACCGTTGAGATCTTTCGCCTGAAGAATCTTGGGCCACTACAACACTTACCATACTTGTATACACTCGCACCTATACCCTACACCCTACAATCTCCACACATCACATCCTAAAACAAACAAAAAAAAAACCCCCCTAATCTAGTTGTAGCCTTGCACCTTGTCGGATTTCCCCATTCCGGGATTGAGATATATAAACAAAGATGGCGGACCAAGCTCGTGTCTCTTACATGACCAAGGAACAACTGGGTATTACTTTTTTTTTTCCCCCACCTTAAAAAATAATACCGCAAACACGCCTTCGGAATGGCCCAGCTAACTCCCGTCTCTCCAGAATCTTACCTTTCTGATCTACGTTCCAACCGTCCCCAACGACCCAGCGGTGCCCGTCCATTGTCATCGGCAGCTAAAACGAGATGGGCACCCCAGAGTTCCAATGACTCGGCCGAAACAACATCCGAACCGTCGACATATTCCACTCCCTTAAGATTCACACCTCCCCGCAAAGCAAACACCTCCCCGGCCAAATCGTTGAACGAGGCGTCCCGGCGGGAAGGCTGGTTGCTGAGGAGGAATTCGCACAAGAGATCCAATACCATTTCCACACCATCCATATCCCCCCCGTTTAGAACCACTGTTCCAACACCTACATCGTCTGATAAAGGGAAGGGCTGGGACGGGGTATCACTTCAAGATGGGAGAATGGGGGATGTCCCAATTCCGCGTGTTCCAACACTTACTAGGAGTAATTCGGAGAAGAAGCGGGATTCGTTTGGTTTCCGGGACTTTTCCAAGTTTAGTAATGGGCACGGGAGGTCAAATTCTGAGTCTTCTACCGCGTCCACAGGCTCTTCCACCGGTGCTTCTACAATCACGCGCAAGAAGAGTGTGACTTGGGCTCTACCCACGCTTTCCAGACCGAGTTCCCCTCCTCCAGTTGTTATGCCGCCGACTCATCCTCCTCCACGCTCCGCCACTCCACAGATTGAAGAGGAATTGACTTTGCATTTCAGATCATTGCCTACCGCCCCGTTGCCTGCCGTTGCGCCATTAAGGATTAACAAGACGTCGGTGTCCGGGCGCTCAACGCCAACTGTTGGAGGAAAGGCTTCTTCGGCCGATCTAATCCAGAAGGGGCTTCCCGTCGTGCCGGAGATTGCCCCGGGATTGAAGGAATTTGCTGGTATTCAGGGCGCACGCAGGGAGTTTGTTGAACCGCATATGCGGGAACCAACGCAGGAGAATAGCCCGCGATACACTACCAATCCCGTGCCGTTGCCATCCCCCCCAATGTCTGGGTCTGAGGAGGAGGATGCGGAGGCTGCGGAGGCTGAGGCTTTGAAGGAGCTGGGGAGGAGGCCATTGCCTAGAGTTGGGAGCGGGCAGACTACTGGTGCTGTTAGGAGGAATAATCAGAAGTATGGAGCTCAGGTGCTGCCTCCGCCACCACCACCGGTCGTGGGGATTGTCATCAGTGACAGCCCTCCGCCTACTGCTCCTAGTTCCACCTCCACGGTTACCAAGACTCCTTCCATTCCCACAATTCGTGCTCCGGAAGACAATCCTCGGCCTCCGGTGCCCGCCATAAGCTTCCCGGATGGTGACGAGGCTAAGAAAGATGTCGGGCCAGCTCCTCCGGTGCCTTCCATCTCACTTCCGGACGAACCTTCGTCTTCGTCTTCAGCAGAACCCCCAGCTCCTGCCCCGTCTGCGTCCAGCCGACCTCTTCCTACACCTCGCGCATTCCCGAAACCTCCTTCCTCGAATTACTCTTCCGCGTCTTCTGCCGGCCGTGGCCCTACCGCTTCATGCGCGTACTGTAGAACCCCGATTGAGGGTCGTGTGGTGTCTGCTTCCTCCCTTCGTTTCCACCCAGAGTGCTTCCGTTGCGATCATTGCCACACTCGCCTCGAACACGTGGGATTCTTCCCAGAGCCTGAGGAGAGCCGCAGAAAGCGTGCGGAGGCCTTCCAGGACGATAAGAGTTCTACGTCTTCTGGGTCTACCGCGGCCGCCCACAGAGTCAAATTTTACTGCCATCTAGACTTCCACGAATTGTACTCTCCGAGGTGTAGGAACTGCAAGACACCTATTGAAGGTGAGGTAGTTGTGGCATGTGGTGGGACTTGGCATGTTGGTCACTTTTTCTGCGCGGAATGTGGTGATGTAGGTTTTCATCATATCTTTTCTGTTGATTCTGGTCTGAGCGAGTGCTAACCTCTGATAGCCATTCAACCCCTCATCTAAATTTGTCGAAAAGGACGGATACGCCTGGTGCGTGGGCTGCTACCAAAAGCGCTACAGTGGCCGTTGTAAGAAATGCAGGCAGCCGATCACCGAGACTGTAGTTAAGGCTCTTGGGGCGGAGTGGCATGAGGCGTGCTTCTGTTGCACTGTATATTACTCTAACCCCTAACTGTAATCTGGATATCATACTAATGGCCTGACAGGAATGTTCCACCAAATTCGACGATGGCCGCTTCTTCATCCGTGGCGAGAAAGGAAAAGAAGTGCCTGTGTGTGTATCTTGCGAGGAACGGAGATTGAAAGCTTGATGGTGACTTTGGTTTTTGCTTTGCTAACTTATACCTTGCTTGCTGCTTGCTTGCTTGCCTGTTTGATTTGTGGAACCTGATTATCTGTCTATCTATCTGGGTTGCATGTTTGTTGGAGTATTGCTGCTTGTTTGCTTGTTTGCTTGTTTATTTTTTACAATTTTTTGCATAGATGCGGTGCATGGTGGAATTCACATTTGTCTGGGTAGATTGAGCGATTGATTGACTGCATGGCTTTGGAACGGTCGTCCGTGAGGCTGGAAAAATAGGGCAGGCGAGTAAGGACTGTTTTTTTGTCGTTTAGTTGTGCTTTATGTAGCTAGTTTGCAAGTTGATAGTGTATTGTCAGGTGAAATTTATTGTACTTGAAATTGCCTTGGATCTTAGCAGTTGTATTGCTATCACTTTGCTGCGGTAGATACTGTAACCACTCAGAAGATAGAGACCGTCGCCAAGGGGGTGGTTCTCAAAGATATACCACTTTCTGAACCGGTTTGGGTCACCTGGACAGAAAACTCAGCTCTCTACAATTAGCAAGAGAAACCAGGTTTGATTTCCGGTCTGCTTTGATTTTTTTCGTCTTTTTTCTTCCCTATATAGTATAGCTCAACGCAAATTTTCATCCACCCTCTCCTCGGCAACGGTCTCTATCTCCTGAGTGCCTACGGGTAGTCTTGTTAAATCGTTTCTGTTTCGATATCTCGAGCTGGGTTTCACCAGTGTCACCAGCAGAGGAAAGTCTTGGCTCACGGTTTCTCACTCGAGTATCCTGGATACAGAGTGTGGGAAGTGTCACGACCCTATCTGGGCTAACGAGAGCACTCGGTGACCCCTAAAAAGCCGCGCTGTCTGGTGTATATGAGGAATCATTGAGGCATGTAGCACCTCTGAAGACTGTAGGTAGGTAGGGAGGACTCTGGTGCATGTCTCAAAGCGGGGGAGAAAAACAAAAACAAAGAACGGTGGTAGAGTTCCCCATTTACCAGTCCAGATTCCTTCACTGTGCTCCACAACCTCTCCCCGACTCGACTTCCGAGCCCAAACTATTGGATTGTTCCAGCCAGTGGGAGTAGTACCTCAGCCCGATATTATCTAGTAGATCACCCCCCCGCCCTCTCACTTCATGCCAAATAGGAGCTGTTATAGCCTGCCAAACGTGGCTACGGAATGAGTGCAGACAAGACCAAATGCCAATCAAGCGTTGCATTAGATAACCCGCGCGGTGGGTGTGGCAAACAGTTACCAGCACTTGTCGGCAAAAAATCGGAGCTTCACGAGCAGTCTTAACGCCCGAGTGATACGTGATGGGGAATTTTTACCCATCCTCGCCCCTGCCTACCCTCCCAGGCCAGGCTACGCACTACCTTGGAATCACTCCCTTATGATGCGAAAGTAGCCCTGCACCACATTTTTCCCTTCTTCCACAAGCCTGCAATTTCGGTTTTCCTTTAGTCCTGTCCTGTCCTGCCTTCCTCTCCCCCCCCTCCTCTCTTTCCTTTTGTTCTCTTGACCACATCACAGTGGGGTTCACGTTTTGTCACTCGAATTACCACCGGTTTTCCAGCCCATCCTGCTAATCTCACGGTCGTGCAGAGTAGGGTGTTGAGAGCAGCTTGGGGTAGAGTACTACGCACAAGGGTGATGATAGTTGTTCCACAAGAGCTATTTTGCAAGGCCACGCGTTAAGGTGAGTTAGTAACACATTGGATTAAAAAGAAGAAACTTTTTCATCACAAGAATCGTACAGAGGAAGCAATATCAAAAGGAATAGGATCAACACTACCCCATCAACTACCCCCCGCTCTACCCCGCCATAGGTCACTCCATCATGGGTGCAGGTCCATCTAATCCAATAAACTCGACTGCCCGAAAGGAAATACAAAAAGGAAAGAAGCCCTAGTTTACAACAATAAAGAGCCCAAGAATACAGGGGAAACACCATAGACTCTACCGGTATTAGCATGAAAGAAGATATCTGTAATCGAAAAAAATAGAAAGCAACTATTGGCGCATGTGTAACCCCTTGGCCCATTCTGGTAATACTCCGGCTTCCATCCATGCTTGGCCACAGCTATGGCATAATGTCTACGAAGAAAATCAGCGCGGCTCTTGAAATCGAGAGTAGGATATGTATCTATATACCTTTGGGCCGTCGGGGCCTTCTCTAACGCCCCAAGTTCCAGTCCCGGGGATAAAACACCAATTGCATCTCCAATTTTGTTTCTCCCATTCCGTGAGACCTCCGTTGAGAATGCCACCAGACCCATTGATGCCGTTCCCTTGCTGATGCGAAGGAGTGCGCGTCGGAGTTCCACGGGCCGGTGGGGAAAAGCTGCGTTGACGTTTCCGCTTCACTCGGCTTCCACGACCCATCTGCTCTTCCCCGCCCATATCATTCGATGCGCCAGGTCCCCAATGCGAAGGCATTATGACACCGCCTGGCGTTCCCCCTAATCGGGCCGTATCACGGCGCAACCTACGAATTTCCCTCTCGCGGTCTCCCTCCCGTTTGTCGATCTCCTCGCGAGTAAGCGTTTCCACCCTAGATTCCCATTCAGCGCCCAAGGACTCTAGATCCACGCGCCAGCCAGCTTCCGTCTCCGGCCGATGTGCGTCGTTTTCTAATTCGGGGGTGATGCCCGTCTCGCAGAGGTCCTTCTTCTTTTGCAGGCAGAATTCATAGATTGCATGCGCAATCGCAGGAATAAATTCACCTGTAAGGCCAAGGTCTGCGGCAACGGATTTCGCAAAGTATTCTGGTGAGAGCCCCCCCGTTAAATCCCACTCGAATTTATCGGTGTAGACGCGCTCCCCTAGATTCACATTGAGGTTGCAAACTACTCGCATTTCTCCGGATTCTTCAGATATGGGAATTGCTGCTACTGGCGCATATTCCGATATTTGATCGCGGATGGCGGCAGAAATCATTGACGCATATGGTTGTAAGGGCAGGTCAAGATCTACACACGTCGTGATGGCGAAATTGTCTGGAGTGATTAATGTCTCATTGAGATTCCAAAGGAAGCTATCGTGAATTCGGCCACGAGAGGGAGGATCGAGATCAAAGTCCAAGCGAATCGGAATTAGTATCGAGGGTAAATTAGAGGCAGCCAGTAGTTGATGCTCGGTCCTTGCGGAAAGAAAAAAAGGCAATGGTTAGCACAAGTGAGAGGTGTCGGAGAACGGTTCTAGATGTACCTATATAGGCCTTGGCTCGATCTAGGCTGCGCGGGTCGGCCCGGAACTTGTACTGGCCGTTTGATTGTTTCGACAATATTTCCCATAATATTAGCTCCAAGCCCATTCTGTGGGGGTCCACCGCCAACAATTAATGTATTAGACCCCCGCTGGCCCATGTTGCTCTCATTTTCAACCTCCAAGTCTTCGTCACCATCCACCTCGGCATAGTTGACAACAGTTGTTCCACGCTTTGTCCTTCCAGAACTGCGCTCACCGACAGGCGCCGCACCAGGAGCGCCAGAAGATGGGTTGAGGCCGGCGGGCGTTATCAGGGCAGTGGAAAATGTGGCTATGCGCGTGGCATAGGTGGTGGTTAAGGCCTGTGGTGGCTTCATCGTTCTCGTAATATGGAAGCTTTTGTTATTTGGGGGTAGCGAGAAGACGTTGTGGAGGTGATTCGGGGGGCGGAGCGGATTTGGCCTTGGTGAAGAGTAGGCGTGGACCAAAGTGGAGTAAAGACGCTGAAGACGAACAAGGGAGACGCGATCAGATGGATAGTCCAGGGTGAACAACGGTGACGATGATGGGGGTTGAGAGGTGGGTTGATGGGTAGGGTTGTTGATGGTGGATGTGGATAGCGGGAGAGCGAAAACAGCAATCTAGATTCGGCTGAGATATGAGGGCGGGAAACCCGGGCTAGGAGATGATGGTAGATCCCAGGCTGGCTTTCGGAAACAAGGACGAGGGGCGATGCGCGGCTGGTTGTTTGCAAGCGGGGCATGTGATTTGGCGAAGCGCGCTTTATATGGGCGTGGCTCCTCCCTTTTTTTCTCTCTTTCTTTCTTCCCTTTTATTATAACTCTTCTGCAAGAGGATTGAAAGACTGAACTATTCGAGCAAGAGGAGGAGGAGGAGGAAGAGGAGGAAAAGAGATGGGCGTTGTAGATACCGGTATCACTCACTCACGGGGAAGTAAGGCGTACAGCGTATTGAGTGTTTTGGCACCGCATTGCACAGAGGCAGGGGATAGAATGACCGTAGAGCAGGCGTAGGATAATGATGATAATACGACAATACTGGTAACGATAATGAGAACGACAAAAACAACAACGGCATATTCCAAAAACTACCACTATACCAGTAGGAATCTGAATTCTCTTCTCCGAATTTGTTTTATTTATTTTTGAGAATAGGAGGAGTTTACGCCCATTCTGAACCTGGGTTGTGCAACTCAAATCGCTTCTTCTTCCTCGCGAAAGGGAGTTGGGTCTGTACTCTTACCCTACCACCCGTAGCACTAGTACTCGAGCTCACACCTCTTACCCATAATCGAGAATTCCCCTGACACCCTCCCATTTCATGGGCTTCATCTACCGTACTTGTATTGGGCTTCATCCCCCCGCTTCCATACATCTTCCCCACCTCCCATCACCGGCGGGTGCTCGAGTAGAACAATTCCTCGAACTTGCCCTTCCGGAGGAATTGTCTTCAATTTTTTGGAGTCCTCTTTTCACAGCTACAAGGGCTACAATATCCAATATCTTGTCCATCCAGACAAATTAACATTCAAAGGGAGCGCTGCAGAGTGCAGATGGTGAAAACCCCCGAGCAGATATAAATTCTATATATTACTACCCTATATATGTCTGACCGGATAGTCTTTAAACCCCAAAGTTCCGGCTATCCCTCGCGAAATACCGGTACGTGAAGACCATCTATCTATCCCCTTTGGGGAATGGTGGAATGGAGAAGCAATGGCGATAGGCTATTAATACCGTACATTGGACAAACAGAGGAACCCTCAGGAAAGTTTCTTGTGGCAGGCTCGATAAAAATGTCACGAGAGATCAGCGAGTGATTTCCTCATAGAAAATCATCTCCATCTGTCCGAGCGAGGGAGGGGTGGCCGAGTGGCTCGTGGTTTCGTCTGCCAGGTATCGATCTCCGGATGAGCATCCAGCGTCCTCGTTCTAGTTCGCAATGCAGTAAATTAGCAGTTGAGACGACTCCCTCCTCGGATACGCAATTGATGATATGAGCAAACTTTCCACCACTGAAACTTGCTATGACAGGAAGGGAACTCCGAGATACGGGCTCCTGGTACCTGTGCGATCCACCTTAGGTAGGAGAATCCCTAGGGACACAAGGCTCAATCTGTCAATATGGATGGATGAGTCGCGGTATTGTTTGTCTCATACTCGGCAGGCAACGGTTCATCGATTGAGGAAGCTCCATGGTAACAATATTGTATCCTCTATCACCATGCCTTGCTCTGTGGAATCGGTCATCATGTCAGGCGAGGATACCGGTATCTTGCGATTAGGCCCTGGGCGCTACCTTACCGCTGGACATGAGCATCTGATTTGTCATTTGCACCATTCTTGTTATAATACAAAGTAACGGCAACCCCCCTCGTCCATTAACCTTCACCTTCACCCATTCTTTCCCTCTTTCAATCTCAGCAATGCTCGACAATCGTTTTGGAAAGACCGTGTGCCTACGATAGCACAACCGCAATGGGGCACAAGCCATGCAAAGGAAGCCGCATTACTAACACTCTCGCCCGCTCTGCCCATCGGAGTCACGTGACGTTTATAAAAATATCGTATCGTAGTCACCGTGATTTACCGTACTCCAAGCCGCTTCTCTAGTGGAGGTTAAGCCACAAATATGCAGCCAAGGCTCGAGCAGTTGGTGGGGAAATCCATTGGGTTGGTCAACCAGCAACTACTCGTAGCAACGAGCAACCGGCGGCGGCCGCAGCACCCAAGAAAACCGAAAGGGAATCCGATAGAAATCTCACCAAATCTCTTTCCCATAGTTTTTTCTTCTCCCACCTTACCCGTATTTTTTTAACCCAATTTATTTCGGGTGCTCCTGTCCCTGAATTTCTCTCCTATCTACCCTATCACACTCTTCTTTCTTTCCTCCCCAACGAGACAGGAAGTGGCTCTTCAGTCCACCAAACCCGCCAGTTGCGGGTCCTTGACGTCACGCTACAAGTAGATACCGTGCCAAACTCCCAATGCCCTCCCCACGCAGACTAAAGTTAATAGCCGTAGCAGCAGTAACGGTGTTTCTAATCCTTGTTTACTACAATGTACTTCTTTCCCTCTTCCCCCTCCATTCAACACTCTACCCGTTGCTAACAAAAGGCCCAAACAGAGCGGAAGAGATGTCGTCAAGGGAGAAACTTACATGCAAACCATGCAAAAAGCCGCCCAGGACCGCGAGAACGCAGGTGTGGGGGGCCGTCTCCGCGAGGCGGCCGACGCAGCGAAGAAAGCGGCAGACATGAAGGCCGGGCCAAAACCCGATTCTCCGAGGGCTGTGGAGGCGGTGATGAAGGGTCGATTGGGACTGGGGCCACTTGGGAAGGAGGGGAGTGAAGGGGATAATGGGGGTGAGTATAGTGCTATACATGATTTGGCGGGGATATTGAGGAGGTCGCCTAGTATGTTCTCCTTCCTCCTGCTAGCTACAAGGCTGCCAGAAGCTAATATCCAACTCCCCAGTAATCATCTTCTCAAAAACCTACTGCCCGCACTCCCACGCCGCAAAGAACCTCTTCCTACGCGCCTACAAGATCGTGCCGGAGCCCTACGTCGTTGAACTAGATAACCACCCACACGGCGCGGAATTGCAGGACCTGCTGGCGAAGCAGACTGGAAGGCGGACCGTTCCCGTGGGTCCCACCCTCTCTCTCTCCTTTCTTCCTTTCTTCCCTTTTTTTTTGATGCCTTGGGAGAAGCTAATTTTGATGGCAATGGCCAACAGAACATCATGATATCCGGAAAATCCATTGGCGGAAACGACGATGCGCAGAAACTCGAGAAGGAGGGGCAGTTGGGCGATACCATACACAGGATGGGCGGAAAGCGGATCATGAGGGTGCTGAAGCTTAAGGAGTGATTTTTTGATCCTCCAGTCTGTTTCCTTGTTCCGTTTGTTTGTTTTTGGAGCTGTAGGATTGAGGGCATCCCGAAGGTGCATTCCTAGTCGTGGTTAATTGTTGTGCCCTGCTGCTGCTCCACGTTTGTTTGTTTCTTGGTGCCGGTGTCGAAATTGGTCCAGGGATGTTTTCTGTCATGCTGCTGTTGTGGAGCGCTGGTTACTGGCTTCACTAGGAATCACAAATAGGCAGCGGGAGGAATAGAAGACTGCGGGGATGGAATCATGAAATGTATTGAAGGCGGGTTAATATACTAAATTTAATGACATACTTGCAGTGTACTGGACGGAGGGTTCCCAACAATAAAAACAAGATATAAATTCCAGCCCAACATATGATCCAAGCAAGCACCAGCACGACAAACGCAGGGATTTGCTATTCAATGAGCCCTGCCGGTACTGGTACGTACCGGTACATCTATCCACGCCTTGGAAAATTTCGCTCATACGTGCTGAAGCACACAGCATTCCCGCAGCTACTACTACCCATCGTCACAGGGCGGGCTGACCAACGAAAACCTCTTGCAGATCCAACGGCGATCACCCGCAGATAAGGTGTCGCCAGCCAGGATAATTGAATCATTTGAGCAGAGAGGAACCCATACAAACCAAACCCTGGCCCATAGCGGGAAATAGGGTGCTACAGTGCTACAGTGCAATGTGAATGCACGAAACCCCATCCGTAAACTCACACAAGTACCGGCGATCCGTACAGCAGCACAGTCTCAATGAGTAATCTCCATTTCCTGAAAAATAATGCACAGCCTGTGGCCAGTTAGCTACGGTACCTGCACCGTCCCGTAAGGACTCGTGAAATCAGGTGTCGGCACCAGTATCGGCAACTAGGCCCCTGGGGTTCGCAACCCGACTAGACAAAACACCCCGAGAAGGAATAATGCCCCCCACCCCCAGATGGGGTATAGTTCATTTAAATTTAAGTTGAGCCCTCCTGGACCTCACTAGCTGGTGCTCGCAACTTTGTTATGATACCCCGTTCTGCTACGCCTATTGTGGTTCACCAAGTCGTGAGCGAAACGATTTCCGTCACGCAATAATCCGGCAACGGCTTCAACGAACTTTTACGCTCTGGTATCATAGCCATGGTACTGGCCGCTTTCAAAAGTGTTCGGACGCTTTGAGTGCCAAGACATCTGGGTACTTTTGAAATCGGTACCGGTGTTGGGGGTATTTCAATGCCTTCCCCTAGTTGGATGGTGTGTTGCGCATGCCATACTCCCCTCCTGTCGCCTGCGGCGTAACCTCTCTGTAAATCAGTCAATAGACCTGTGCAAAGTAACTCTGAAGATAAACTGCCTAAAGGCTTTCACAAGGGTAAGACAAAGACTGAAGCACTTGAACCAATTGAGAAGGAAAGGAAACATTGTGAATTGACTGGTTGATCCCCGTGTGGTTGTTCACCTCTGTGCCAAGGCCCACTATTACATGAATTTGGCCGCTGCCAAATAGGCTATCCACAACATCAGACTGCCCTAGTACAAACCCTGCCCCACACCGGTGGGTTTTATCTGCGGCATTTTTCCCCCTGTGATGAAGGGTGGGGGTGGGGGGTGGTTGGATGGATGGGTATATAAGGGCTTGCCCTCGCCGGGCACGTCCTCAAAAGAACAAGAGAGCTGTGATGAAGACACCCATGATATGCTTCACTCGCCGATATCCAGCCTTTGCGGAGGCGAATGGAATTAGCTAGGGTCGATCTGAGCTTGTGGAAAAGGTCGAAGCTGGTAGCCACCGGGATTGGGTGGGAAGTGTATTCTAGGTGGTCTCCTCTTTTCCCCATCCTACGGTAACGTTATACTGTAAATTTTGGAAGGAAAGCCTCCTCCATAAGGTCCACCCCCCCGTGGGTTCGCCCCCACCTGTCTGGCAAATATTACTTTGTCATGGAGATGATGTTCGGAGAAATTGGAGAGATGGAAATAGAGTTTATCATTTCTCCTTTACCCTTCACTTGTGGCTATAAATGATGGCTTTTCTCCCACATCGCTAACATCCCCTTCGCCCAGGCCACCGCCCTCATTACTAGGCCCTAGTGTCACGTGTGTTTGGAGGTTTGGTAATTTTATGGTATGGTTTAGTGTAGTTCTAGTCGTTTGTGAGGTGTCCACAGCCAGAATTATATCATCTAAATACAGTACAGTAGGTAGTTATTTCAGAAGGAATCATTCATAGCGAGGTGGTATTTCAAACTCCGCTAGGTTTGGGGTATCGCGCCTCATGGGCATGTAGCAGAATCACAGCTGCTTGAAAGCTTTAGAACACCAAGTCGTAAACTAGGATCCTACCAAACTTTATCAAGTGCCAAATACTCCTAGAGAACCCGGATCCTCTGCCCTTCAAGGCGACTCCCAATCCAAAACCCAGACGTGACTCAATTACCCACATTCCAGGAGGGACGACCCCTAGATCAACCGTGGCAATGATCAATGCAGATAGTGACACCCCACTGGCTCCAGAGCACCGTCTGGCATGTGGCACATATGTTCAGTTTAGATCACTCAATGCCCGGCTCAAGTGTTTCTCCGCCGAAGCTTGTAATCCCTAAACGAGGTTGTCAGAGCATTGGTATCACCCAAACCGACAACACGACCACCTCTACATAACTGCCAACCAGCGCCCATCCAGCAAAATCAGACTTGCCTTTTAAACCGATCACTGCTACCACTCTATAAGCCTTCCTGCACATTTCACAGTCCAGAGTTCGGCTAGGTTACATCTCCCATATGGAAAACAAACCTTGGACCTAGACTTCTGAACCGAAGAGACAGCGATAGGGCCTGAGAGGGCTGGAGGGTATCGCCACTCCACTCTGAGCTCAGCAGTATCTGAGGTTCTCATCACTTTATGCATCCGCCGAGACGCTCTTGCTCCCATAAACATCGTGAGGTGGGTTGGGTGGGAGGCTTTGTAATAGAGCAAAAAAGAGCAACGGGACTGTACCTTGATATTTGACTGTTGATCGAAGCTTTGATCTCGCCACTAGGTTGGTTGAGAGTTCAATTCTCGGTAGGACTGATTTATGGTGCCATCGAGGTAGATCTTTCGGTCTGCAGCGCGGCCGGTTATTGATGTCTTACTACTTAAGAAAGACAATATCGATTCGGGAGTCGACGCGGTAGGCAGTGAGCAAGACAGGTCGAAGGCGCCATAAGTATTTGCCAAAAGAGAGCCACTAGTGTTTGTGGGGTCGTCACCGGTATCAAATCTTAAGAAAAGGGCCAAGAAATTGGTGTTGGGTTCGTACCAGCCCAGAAGACACATCTTGTCTTCCACACTTACCCCCTGAGTCCCCAAGACAAAGCCCTTGTTTGCTGTCCCATCTACCATGCAATCTGATAAGATAAAATTGTCCCACCAACCAAGCGAAGCTGTAGACTGCCCCTCCCCCACCCTATAATACCAATCCACTACTCAACTCTAGATGCGGCTCAAAAAAGTCACTTCCCTCCCGCCGCAGGCGGAGCGGGTCTGGCAGGTCGCAATTCACCCAACCCTCCCACTGATAGCCACCGCCTCCTCCGACAAAACTGCCCGCATCATCTCGCTCCAAACCTACAATTCGCTCTCGACAATTGAAGGTGGACACAAGCGCTCCATCCGAAGCGTCGCCTGGAAGCCCGGCCTTACCGGCGAATCTGTTCTCTGCACCGGCTCCTTCGACGCAACAATTGGTATCTGGCGACGGTATGAGCATGACCTAGACGCTGGCGATAATCAAGGAGGAGATGAGGAAGAGGAGGAATGGAGATTTGCTCTTGTATTGGACGGGCATGAGAGTGAGGTCAAGGGTGTTGCCTGGAGTGCTGGTGGGAATTTCCTGGCTACTTGTAGCCGTGACAAGACTGTCTGGATTTGGGAGGAGATTGACGAAGATAACTTTGAAACGTTGGAGGTTATGCAGGAGCATACACAGGATGTCAAGTGTGTGACCTGGCATCCTGAAGAGGTCTTGCTTGCGTCTTCTTCCTACGACAATACCATTAGGCTTTATCGAGAAGGTTCTGAAGATTGGGTTTGCTGTTCGCTACTAGAGGGGCATGCAGCTACCGTTTGGACCATCGAGTTTGAAAAGCCTGCATCTCCGGGATATCGCGGAGAGTGGGGCTCCCGGCTTGCTAGTTGTTCCGACGATCTATCGATAAAGGTTTGGACACGGATATCGAGATCTGGTTCCGCAGCCGAAGCGAAGAAAGCCCCGCCGAGTATCCTACGTGGAGAGTCGATCGAAGAGAATTGGGTTGAGACCTCTACGCTTCCTCAGGTTCACACACGAGCGATATACAATGTCTCCTGGAGTTCAAGGAGTGGGAGGATAGTGAGTTGTGCTGGCGACGGAAGGATAGTAGTCTACGAGGAGATATCCTCCGTTGATACTGAAATGGTCGAGCGTGATGAGAAGAAACCGCTGATGACGGAGTGGAAGGTTGTGGCGGAGATTGAGGGCTCTCATGGCGTATTCGAAGTCAATTGCGTGCAATGGAGTAAACGGTGGGACAAAGATGCAAAGGGGGAGAATGACGAAGTTATTGTGAGCTGTGGGGATGATGGTGTTGTGAGTGTTTGGGAGTTGGCTGATACATGAGATTCTTGTCCAAAGGTTCTGATAGATTACAAACTTAATTTTGTCAAGTGGGGTTTTGTTACTACCATGTAGTTTAGCCAGAGGTACACTTTCTCCTAGCGGGTGGACGATAGAGCAATAATCCACTTAAATCTGCTTTCTTCGCATTTTTCTTCAACAGCTGCGATTTCTGTGATAATTTATCTACTAGACTAACAAAGCCGTGGGGAATTCTGCACCACCTCTGTCAGTCTCCGGGGGAGGTTATTAAGCAGCTTTTGTAGATTACTACAAATTTGCAGATAATATGCAAACTTCAAACCATGACTGGTATTACCGTAGCTACTTGTATGTGACCATACCTACTCACATCACCGAAGAATACTGAGGCAGCACCTTAGCCATCTGTCTTAGACACTGTCAGGGGCGGCATGGCAGCCTCCGAGCACTAGTAGGAGACCATGTCGGTATGGTAGCGTCAGGCGGCTCCGCACCTCGCCTACCGGTCTCTTATCCCCAAAACAGAATTTCCTAACCACACCTCTCGAAGCTTCCGCAAACCAATAATGGCATCACCTCCATTCTACATCCCATTTGCCCACTGGGACTCAACCCCGTTTCAACCTCCATATACTTCAATTACTACTTCAAGATTCCTCGCGGGATGGCTTGTTTTAGGTTTGGCCAACGGCGAGCTTCTGGTTCTCTCTACCGCTACCGATGATCCCATCCCACGAGCTCGTCTCTGCGGCCATAAAGCTCCGGTGGTAGCATTAGAGCCCCTCCTCGCCCGCACAGAAGCAATCGAACAAGATTTATTACTTTCACTGGATTCTGTTGGGGCATTGTGTAAATGGTCTCTAGCAGACGGTCGATGTCTGCAGAATGTCTGTTCAACAATCTCGACCAGACCACGAGGGCTACGGATAGTTAAGAAGCAGAAAGCTGACGCTAAGGATCCGGTTGTCATGATCTATGGGGCCAGTACTGAGATTTTAGTTCTTAATGCTGAGACCCTAGAGACGGTGCTCCTGTGGACAGGGAACCTGGATTGGCCCCTCCCAGTTGTCAGCGGTAGGAGTAGGGTAATGACCTTATCACCTAATGGGCAAGTGCAAGGATGGGGCTTGAATAGTCGGAGATTAGAGGAAGGTGGAAGAGGAAGATTGGCGCTGGCGATGGAACGAGATTATACCAAACAGTTCTCGGTGGAGATCAAGGAGGATATGGGCAGGATCAGAGGCTTTGAAAGAGCTTCTGAGAAGGGTTATGTGATAATCCAGAAGACTGGTGTCAGCTCCTATGTGCTTGAGGATGCAAAATTTGTGCTCAAAGAGACTGTGCCGGTGGGCTTGGAAATTGGTGTCGCTGGATACCAGATAGTTCCTAAAAAAGGGATTAGGAAAGCCTTGATCATGGTTTGGTCGGAGGATGGCCGGATCGAAGTCTTCGAACTGGGTGAAAATACCACTTTTGGCCATAGCATCAGGCTATCGTTGGACCCTACACGAGGCAAACGTACGGTCATTTCGATGGCATGTACAAGACAAGAAGACAAATATCTTATTGCGGCATTCAGTCACCTCGGATCAGGTTCAGGGCGGGAAAGAGCTCATGGAGATTTTCTGATGGGTATATTCTCAACTAATGCCGCTGGGGCGGATATAGAGTGGGCGGAGAAAAATGAAGGTGTGCTTACTTCAAATGTCCATATAAAGCAATTAAGCCATATAAAATTAAAAACTAATAAGATTCGTGAACCCGATAGCCCTCACCTCGTCTTCTTCACTCCAAGATGACATCACGTCGTCCTGTTCAGCCATATTCGCCAATATGCTTGCGATCGCCTATGGGGCTAATATTCGCCTTCACTCGTTGTCCTCGTTTCTACTCTCTTACCATGAGCCGATCAAGGAGATATGCGTGCCTACCACTGCTTGTATTTGCCTTCTCAAAAGGGTGAGGGTTGGCGAATACGTTGTACATGGCAAAGATGCAGGAATAAAGGGCGGTAAGGAGTATCTTATTGCTGGGACTACTAATGGGGAATTGTTCATTATCGAGGCACCGTACGTTCTACCCCCTCCTCTATTTACCCTGTGCTAACATAACCATGAATGATAGTTCATTCCAACTATCGAAAAGGCTCTCAATATCATCTACAACAGTGTGTTCTGTTAATCTCCTCCTATCAGACCTAGGCAAGAGACTACGCTTCGCTCTCATCGCTTCTTCGGCAGATGGAACTGCTTCTATAGTAGATGTAGAACGCGCTCGCATAATGGTCACTTTCCCGAGCCATGATTACTCTCCCCTCGTTTCATACGCTACCAAGACTGCGCAGAATATAATCCTCCTGACCTACGAAGATTACGTACGTCGGGAGTGGGACCTGGGTGAGGAGGATGGAGGCGTACTCAAAGCACCTCCATCTTCTCGCGGAAGCGATAGAGATAGAGGCGCCCTGGGCACATATGAGAGAGACCTTGCAGGGGAGGGATGGCGAGAGGTTCGTGTGGGCAAATTTGAGCTCGTGGAGGAGGACAGAGAAGGGGAGGGGGATGACACGAATGGAGATGGCACCATCAAGAATTGCGAGAGGTTATGCGACAGGGGACTTCCGACCGCCTCTGTCAATGTCCGGGCCGTTCTGGATGTATTAGGCCATGCAGTGAAGATAGCTAAAGAACGAACACGAACCAGCGAAAGGAGGGTTGTAGGAAACCATCCTGCCTTCATTACTGCCAAGTCATTGCTTACTGCTCTCGTCCCTGGCGGCACAGAAGAACTATTGGATTGGGAAGAGGATGACTACGAAGTGCGAACTTCGGTTCAGTCACTATTCTTCAGGAGGAAGAAACCGGCGGTATTAGGGCAGATGGGTGCTGGGAAGAACGTATCCATACTGGCTAAGGAAGCCTCCAACGAGAGTGAGGATGGAATATTGGGTATCAGTCCTACCGTTTCCGCATGTGTATTATTGGCTGCTTTGTCCACTGTCGGCGGACTGCTGGAGGCTAGCGGGAATGGTGAATTCTTTGGTAATGTCATAGAAAAGGCCTTGAGTCGGTCGGCAATCACGAAGAGCGGGCTTGCGTTAGGAGTGTTTTCTAAGTACTGGATGGATGAGAATCGTACGTCCAAACTTTTGCGATATCATGAAAGTTCAATCGACTGACAGGACCGGGTAGCAATAATGCGAGGAACCGCAAGGAAATGTCTCAGTATTTCTATAGGCACTCTATCCGAGGAGAGACGAACGAACACAATAGCCTACTGGGCACGTTTCTGTGAGAACCCACCCCCCCAGCATCCAGCTCTAGCTAACCTTAAGTCAGTACCCGCGCAGGTTGCACCGGAGCTGTTTTCATCAAAAGAAGTGGTTCGGTCTGTTATTATTCTTGGACAGCTAATCGCGGACCATCCCGATAGTGTTGAGCAAGGGTATGGCGGCATCCGTGATATCCCCCACCGCACAAATAGAACAAGCCTTCTAATTTCATGACCTAGACTGAAGAAATGCATTGCGCTGTCAGTTGAATTGCTCTTGGGCGACAGTAACCACTCGTTCCAAGACACAGCCATCGAACTTGTGGGGCATGGTTGGACAACATTCCAATCCCTCTTCGACCCCTTTGAAGTAATTCATATCTTGATCCGCATATCCGCTTCGACGATGGATGACTTCTCTGAAGCCCGGCGGAATACCCTCAATAAATGTATACTCGAGATCGCGGAGAAAAATTCCCCTCTCCTAGGATCTGGCCTGGCCAATAATATCTCGTACGGTTCGTCTTCCTCCCAACCCGCGGCATTAGCTGCGGTATCACTCTCAACAGCATTAGGCGTCTCTCTTGCCGCGATGAGAATGGTAATCATGATAGTCCGCGAGGACGCAATCTTATTCCGGGACGTGTTGAGCTTGATAATCACTGCCGTCGTCAAGATATTAGACCCAAACGGAGGCTTGAGAGAGAAAGTGATGCCGACGATCACGGAACTGATCAACGAGATGGTGGATGCGTGCGTAATTCCCGGACCTCTTATCAAGCCATCCTAATGCGGAGATTTAGGTATCCAACCATTGCCTTCCACCGTCCAACACAGCGGCTCGCACTGTCCATCTCCCCGGGGATAATAATGATATACGATCTCAAGACCTCGGCAGAAGTCAATGCTCTGCAAGGCCATCATAACCTCGCCAACTTTCTCAGTTTCTCAATCGACGGCAAATTCTTGGTAGCAGTGGACCTCGAGGAGAACATGTTCTTTGTTTGGAAGTTCGTGACGGGAATCCTTAGTTTCATTGGTGGTGGGAACGATGGAGCTCCAGCAATATTACCGCCAAAAAGGAAAGAAGGCTTCGACAACGAACGAAATGTTGGGATCGTCGAAATTGAGGTTTGTAATGACCGTGTCGTGCTCGGGTATTGAGCCAATGGCTGACGACGGACAAACGAATAGTGGACTGGAGAACGAAGCGTAAAAGTAACGGCCGGCGGCCAAAGCACGGTCTTTCAAAACCTAGATTCTATGCAGGGGAGCGGCTGGAATATACTATAGCTTAACTATGTACGGTACGTGTACTAGTACTGTACTCGCAAATAGCAGAGCGGAGCATAAGTTCCTACTCGAGCAGTGATCTTTCGGCATGATTTGTCCCGAAGGAGAAGAAAAAAGCCCCGAACTGTTTTACCGCTCAAGCATATCCGCCCCCACTAATGGAATTACCGTACTCGAGTGCCAGTGCTTCCCAAGACGCGAACATGGATAGTGGTACAAGTAGAGTCAGAGCCAACAAGGAGGATTATTCAATGGGTGGGCGTCGCTACCGCAAGATGCTTCCCCGGGTACTTGTACTCGTAGGAGCATTGTGGTGGAGCACGGTGCTCGGTTGTCAACTTTGATTACCGGGATCAGAGGGTCTGCAACTGTGTTCCCGCTGTCCTCGTAACTCGTGCGACCAACAAAGCGGGACGAACACATTCAAAAAAGAAAAGAAAAGAGTGTGATATTTAGTGATGGAATGTCATTTAGGGACATCATTTTGGGGGTGGGGGGTTATCAAACGCCGGTATCATACCGGTATGCGTACTGATACGGGCTTGATGAATTTTTCCTCCCCTCCTCTTTTCTTTCCTTTCCGCAGGCTTGGATTGAAGGGGGTTGGTTACTGGTGCTGTAGTGGGGTTGTTTCTCTGGTTCAACAGCTCGTACTGGGTTATAGTACTGGTGCAGCGCGATCCAGATGTGCAGCAGCTTTTTCCTCAATGGGGTCCTCGCACCTGTGCCTGCTTCTGTGGTGCTGTTGCGGGAGAAAGGGACGTTGGAGTCGCGCTGGATGGTACTTGTATGTCGCTTCGGGTGGCATATTGGGAGACTAGATGCGCACATGGTGTACTCGAGTACCGTATGTTTGAGTACTAGTGCTAATAAATACTTATCGGCTCCACATAATTGGGATCTTGAAGAAGGCACTCCCAATTACTCTCTAAGCTACCGGTCCTCGAAACAAGGTTATTTTTTGGAAAACAAACATAGGTTTGGGATTCTGTGGGTCAGCTTAGCATGACATCTACCGTATATTAGTGGGGGGGGGGGGCACGCACTATCTGGGTACTCTATCTACCCTCCCCCGACATACCTGCCGAAGCATAGACATGGCTATATTGTGGTTGATGGTTCGGGGGTCGTCCCCTGTTATTTGTGATTTATTTGTGATGTTTAGAATTTATGAACAACGGTACATGTACAGGTCGCGTCAGGGAAATGCAAGACTCTACCGGTGGTTACAGTAACATCACTTCTTCGCTTGGTTCGGAGGTTTGGTTTTGCATGTATATCATTGGGTAGGGTCACAGCCTTTTACCAAAAACCGGCGGTACGGGTTCGAATGACCGCCCAACTACCGTATCCCCCCGCGGGTCCGGTACGAGCCGATTATTGGTGAGTTGCAATGGGGCGCCGGGAATCCCTTCCCATCGCGGAGAAAAGTTGGTGATTGGTCCAGAGCTTTCAATCCCTCAATGAAAGTCTGTGTTCCTGCAGAGACACCATTCCAAAGTAGGTTTAGCCCGTTTTTTGAGATGAGATTGTGAGGAGAGCCTTCGTCCAGACAATTTGCCCTGGGGGGAAGAAAAAGGTTTTGATGGGAATTCCACAGTACGCCCTCCCTTGAGGGTAGAGTACCTTCCGTACCAAGTACGGCAGTCATTACACAGTACCACTATCGTTATCCCTTTTTCCCTTTTCCCTTCCTGCGTGTGCCTGTACTGTATCAGCGTGAGTGAGTGTCGTGCTCCTTCGCCCCCCAACACATCCTATCTTCTCTCCTATTCTCCTCTTTTCCCCTCTTTTCCCTCTTTCTCGCCATCTCCCTCCTCTTTCTCTCGTCTTCTCCTTTTGGCCGTGTATCGGTTTGCATTTGTCGTTCGGAGGGCCGGTGCGTGTTGTAAAAAGTGCAGTACCACTTGCTCTACTACCTCACAAGTACTTACCGCTATCTCACACATTGCCGACAATCTTTCCTGCATACAAAGTGCATACAGCTAATGCTTTGGGGAGAACCTAGACACACTCACACTAGTCCTCTCGGTAGACCCTGGAAGCATCTCCCCTCGTTTCCCTGTGTCACTCGCTGCGGCTTGTGTGTGTGAAAAAACTGTCCTCTCCCTCGTGCAATTCTTCTGCTTCCATTGCTCCTGCGGCTGCTCAGGGGTGACTTTCGCCTAGAGCAAATCCAGTTTATTAGTACAGCTACTGCCGGCGTAAAACATTTTGGCACGCGATTTGTACGTGTGTGTGGTCCCTCTTGACACCCGTTTGAAAGCGTGGTCGATTGTGCAGATAATTGCACGTTTTCGCCAACTTTCTGGTGTCGGTATCGAACCCTCCCTTCCCTATTGCCTCTTCCATACGAAAAGGGTGAAAGAAATCCTTTTTTACCCGCTGATCCCACCTCCACCTTATGGCACGTTGATCAGATCCGTATTACCACCTTGAAGATCGCCTCCCCCTAATCATATAGTATACGATTCACGAATATAATCCTCTCGCGTTACATTTATCCTTTTTTTCTTTCCGTTATCGACTGTCACGAGATTCCACCCGAAACCGGCATCATGGCGTCCTCGATTCCAGCTACACCACCTCCGCAGACCCCCCATCGGCACTCCCATCATACGGGTACAAACCCTCGTCAGAAGCCCCAGAACCCTCGTCGTAAATCTGCACCTTCCAATCGAAATCATATCTCAACTCCATCTACAGCAGCAGTTTCACCAGAAGTCATAACCAATCTTGTTGACTCGCTCAGTAAGCTTTCGCCGGGACCTCTGCATAACCCCTCACTTTATGGGTCACTGCATGCGCCGGATATGTTCCCTCCCCAGCCATCCCCACGAGAGTTGGATTACGATTACACCGTTGGAATTGGAGGTGTTGGTCGAGAAGTTGGGTTCCTTCACCCTGACGATGCGGCGCTTGCACCTGTAGTGAGAACGGCGAAGCCTCCGAGTGGTTTTTCGGTTCACACAAATGGGTCTGGTGAAGGTGTCTCAAGGAGAAGCTCGCACACCTCTGGCATATCCGTTGGGAAAGGTGGTGTCGACATACCGAACTATGTCCGAAATTATATGAACAGGGCTGCAGGGACCGGTGATGGCGTGGCTGACAGGAGGAACTCTAGGGAGAGCAACATGAGTGGAAAAAGCACAAGAAGGGATGGCGGGGGGAGTCGGTTGAGCTATATGTCCTCGCGCGAAAGGATAAGGATGGAAAAGGGCCGATCGCGCGACCGTGATGTGTCACTGGAGAGAGACAGTGGGGGGGAATTGAGGATGAGCGCTGCCGGAGTGTTAAGCGCAACCAGTGGGGGTGATTACAAAGGAAAAGGGAAGGCCGAGGAAGCAGGGGGTAGGCATATCCCCGAGAGAAGGAGTAGCTACGGTAAGGGATCACCGCAAAGGATATCCAACTACCCTGCAGCGATCGCTACCAACATTTCACCAATGCATCTGGGCTCTCCCTTGGGATCGCCCATGTTTCCAAACCATGAAGAGGTGGATGAGGAGGACAACGATGATGCCGCTCCAGCGCCTGACCTTCCGAGAAATCGACCCGAGAGGGATCGTAAACGCGGTTCGAAGCAGTATCCAAAACGCGCGGATAGCCTGACTAACGGAACGGGACGCTCGCCTAGCAAAGCTAAACGAAGGTCAGAACCGCAGAGCATCCTTGCCAACCAATATGTGCAGCAGCCGGCGTCTCCGCCACGTCCGTCTTTCCAGAGCACACCGTCGGAGACGACACACCACGAGCGTCCCTCCTCCGCAGACTCTATTGACGATGCAGTGGATTCGTATCTGTGCTCTCCACGCCTTTCACAAAAAATCCGTATGCCTACTACTGGACGTGTCATCTCGTTCTCGGAAGTTGGCGACCCCAGCGGATTTGCAGTTTTTATCTGCGTAGGCATGGGTCTGACTCGCTATGTTACAGCCTTTTATGATGAGTTGGCGTTGACTCTCGGTCTTCGACTGATTACGCCGGACCGACCTGGTGTCGGCGAGTCTGAGGGGATTGACGAAAATGAGCGAACAGTCCTTAATTGGCCCGACGATGTGCTCTATATTTGCCAGTCGCTCAAGATTACAAAGTTTTCGATCCTGGCTCATTCAGCCGGTGCAATTTATGCGCTTGCTACAGCATTGAGGATGCCTGGACACATAAGGGGGAAAATTCATTTACTTGCCCCTTGGATTCCCCCTTCTCAGATCGAAGGTGTGATTGGTAGTGGCAAAGAGGGCGAGGAGAAGGTTGGGAGCATCCCTACGACACAGCGGATTCTACGAGCTCTCCCAACTCCTATCCTCAAAGCCGCCAACTCTTCGTTCATGTCAGCGACGTCTTCATCACTTACTACGTCCCTTCCACGAACAGGGGGTCGGGACAGGAGTCGGAAGAACAGACGGGCTGCTTCTGCCGCCGGTGGGGATATGCGGAAGGGTGACTCCCCTGGTAAAGATAGGTCGAACAAAGGTAGCACCGATATGCCTTCCGGCCCACTCTCGCCAACTTTAGCGGTGGCGAGAGATGGGGCTGGGAAGGATGGCGCTACTGTGATGACTACTGAGAAGCCTTCTTGTGAGGAAGAGGTGATTGCAGCCGCTCTCGCCTCGGCAGCAGAAAAAGAACGACAAATGTCTTACGACGAACGATTAACTCATGCAATCTGGACCCTTAGTACGCGGAATGCTAACCCCGCCGTTGACCTACTTGTCTGTCTTGAGAGAAACAGACCGGTTGGGTTCAGGTACGTTGACATTACACGGGCGGTTGTGATCCACCACGGAGCAAGGGATACCAGGGTGCCAGTCGAGAACGTCAAGTGGCTCGGGAAGGCGATGCGAAGGTGTGAGGTTAGGATTCTGGACGGCGAGGGCCACGGCTTAATGGCTAGCGCAGTTGTAATGGGGGGAGTACTCGACGAGATTGCGGCAGAGTGGCGAGATTGGAGAAAAGTTGTTGAGGGAAGGGAGATACATGGAGGACGAGAGAGAAGGTGGGCCGATTGAGCTTCGCTTTGATGTGTTTTTCTTCTGGCTTATTATCTTTCTTTTCTAGCGATTGAGGCACGTCCGCGAATGTCCTCGTTTCACATGTATTTTTTGTTTTCTGCAGTCTTGCGGTTTTTTCTCTCTTTCGGATTTCGGCATTCCAAGGTGAGGACCATTATGGACGTTTTCGCTCCCACAACCTTGCAGACGAAGCGATACTTGATTTTATTTCTTTCCGTTTATATTACTTGGGTCATGGGAATATCCAGCGGAGCAGCGGGTGGTTTTCAATCTCTTTTTGCCATATTCTTTCATATTGCGATTGTAACTCTCTACTTTATTATAGTTATACCCCGTGAGGGCGGAACCTCATTAAAAATTTCCTCATTTTTATTATATTATTTCTCTTGAATTGGCAAGATTATTTGAGTAATGAGATCTAGCGTGCGCTGCATATTGTGGATTTGTTTCGGCTGAGAGGATAAAATAGCATAAGACGATGGGCGATGTATTCTGTTCGTGGAGGTATGGGTATATAAGGCGTGTGAATTCCATTTCGGCAGGGGTTCTAGTGTATAATAATATCACAGTGTTAATAGTGTCGAATAACTTATCTCTTCATCATGCCAAAAATGCAAACTAAGGAACTACGATAGCTTCTCACTTTTTTTATAGAAATGTTAATCGAGTGATATCAAAAACATTTCAGGGTCAGGTTGTGATGCGGATCTTCCCCTGCCAACTGGAGCACTAAACCTGATATTAGGGTGATGTTACCAATAGTTGTAAGGGAATGCACCTGTCAATATTTACTACCCAACCTCTGAGTCATGTGATCGCAGTACGCCTCTATGAGGTTGAATCCGCCAATCAACGAAATATGCTAATTTCACTAGTGCCTCTTTAGCACGAGTGGGCGGTCGGTTGGCGTGCTTGTGCTATTGGGTGCGATGGTGGGTTTGTATCTAGGCTTCTACATGGTGGGTTATCCACTGTCTATTGGATGGTAGTAGGTAGTGCCATATCCCTTCACGGCTTATTCTTGACTGTTGATTGGCTTGTATGTCATCATGGGGACTCACTCGTCGTAATTTGTGAGGGCAGGTATGGTATCATACTTTGGGTGAAATATCATTCGGGGATTGAGAGCCAGCACGGAGTGGGCTGGGCTAGGGGGTTGTTTTTTTTTTTGGGGGGGGGGGGGCGTTAGAGTATTTGGGAA
>Ga0307509_10001149_pt1 | contig 45207 bp, 57 predicted proteins | sample 10_EM_MG_FD_202245 | JGI IMG/M metagenome (GOLD analysis project Ga0307509, IMG submission 202245) | Populus trichocarpa ectomycorrhiza microbial communities from riparian zone in the Pacific Northwest, United States - 10_EM | ecosystem: Host-associated > Plants > Roots > Unclassified | place... | reverse complement strand
TTTCCTCGCGTGTATTCATCGTGGGATTGTGATATGGTTGGCTTTGAGTTGGGGGTTGATTGGTCCGTTGTGGTTGCCACGTTGGCCGAAAACTACGGGTGGCCGAAAACCCCATACTCGAGCTTAGCTACTGATTTCACAATCCAGAACTGCCAACTCACTCTGAGTTGAGGTAAAAAAACAAATAAAAGTTGACTGAGCAAACATGAAATGAGTCTTCCCACCAAAGATCACCACACTTGAAATCAGGTGATGTTACCGGCAGTTGATTACGGTATTCTCGGCACATTGTTTGATCGATTATTGATACCAGGATCGTATCACGCCTAAACAGCACTACTGCAGATTACAGCGAAACTCAATAGACTGGCAAATGAAAAGGATGATAGCATCCGCGACCCTCTAATTAAATTTATGTAAAGTTCCACAGCCTTTAATGGCGGATCGGGCGATAAGTTAACAGATTTTCTTTCTGGCTAAAGTCTTCTATGCAACAAAATCCCCATTGATGGCTGATGTTCTCGTGCTGCAGCGCCTCCAGATTCCTTATATTCAGGAACTATCCGAAGTGGATGACAGTATCGATCTGTGGATTGGTGTGTTCCATATTCGCCCCACCGGAACTACTCGCACGATTACCCTACTGGTCCGGAATCGGTGCATGGAGCTAATTCATGATTGGCCCCCCATCACCTCGCGCCATGAAGTACCAAATAGAGTTGCGACTTCGGACTAACTTGATGATGCAGCCACCATAAAGAGATGCCTCTTCCCCGCTCTTTAGCCATCCTCATCCCAAACTCCAAACACATCTCTTCCTTCCTATTGACCCCGAGATCTCTGGGGGAAAGCTCCTTTCATCGCCTGTTTTCAACCTCCAGAATAACCATGGCACTTCCGCTTTTTAAAGAACTTGTCGCTCCGAACGGACAAAAGATTCGCCAACCATTGGGTACTTGTTGCACCCCTGTCGCCACCTGAATCTTCTGCTAACCTCCCATCTAAGGTCTCTTCATCAACAATGAATTTGTCAAATCTAAATCTGGAGACACCCTCACAACTTTCAATCCGACGTAAGAGGTGGGGCCGGCAACATTCAGTACCAGTTTCTAACAAAACATAGTGACGAGTCTGAAATAACGGCAGTCTACTCAGCGAATTCTGCTGATGTGGACGATGCCGTGGCCGCAGCCCGAGCTGCTTTCCATTCTCCTTCGTGGAGTGAAATCAACCCTTCTGAGCGCGGGCAACTCTTATACAACCTGGCCGATCTGGTTGAAAAAAATACCGATCTACTTGCTACACTTGATACTTGGGATATGGGAAAACCTCTATCTGTTGCCAAAGCCGAAGATCTAAGTGAATCGATTGCCGTTTTCAAGTATAATGCCTGCCATCGGAAATCGGATCTTCTTGAATTGACTTTGTTTGGAATAGATATTACGGGGGTTTTTCAGACAAGGTTCACGGTAGAACGATTGATGTTGGCCCAAGAAAGCTGGTGTACACGTTACATCAACCAATTGGGGTTTGGTACTCTCTGATTTTCTCCCACCCCTGAGGCGAGTGCTAATATATGATTCCAACAGCGGGCAAAGTAAGGTCTTACTACATCCTACCGTTCAAGTAAAACTAACAGCAATATCAGTCATCCCGTGGAATTATCCTTTGGTGGTATGATATGTTCTATTTACTAGCCAATATTCTCCTGTTAATTTAAGCAGATGGCAGCTTGGAAACTCGGACCTGCTTTGGCCACCGGAAACACTGTCGTCCTAAAGTCCGCTGAACAAACTCCTCTTTCCGTCCTATACCTTGGCAAATTGATAAAACAGGCTGGGTTCCCTCCAGGAGTTGTGAATATACTTTCTGGGTACGGGAAAACTGCTGGCGCAGCGATTGCTGCCCACGAAGGTATTGATAAAATTGCATTCACCGGATCGACCGCTACCGCCAAATCGATAATGAAAGCTGCCAGTGTTAACCTCAAGAATATGTAAGATATTCCCCAGAAACATTGTCCTGCAATGATAACATTGGCTTAGTACACTGGAGACCGGGGGGAAAAGCCCATTAATTGTCTTCGATGATGCTGACCTAGAGCAAGCAGTCAAATGGGGGCATTATGGGGTAATGAGTATGATGACTTTCTTCTACTTTTTCATTGCGTCCTTCGGCTCACCCTTTTAGGTAATATGGGTCAGGTCTGCACTGCTACATCCCGCATTCTCGTTCAGGATACTATCTACGAGAGATTTATCAAAGAAATTCAAGCCCAAACCGAAAAGGTATCTGTACTGGGAGACCCCTTTTCCGAAGAGACCTTCCAGGGGCCTCAGGTAACGAGGCAACATTACGAACGCGTTCTCTCTTATATTGAGGCTGGTAAAGCCGAAGGTGCTACCCTTGTTTGTTGCGGAACCAAGCATGGAGATAAGGGATATTTCATCACTCCTACTATATTCAGTGACGTAAAGGACCACTATAAGATCAATCAAGAGGAAGTTTTTGGGCCCTTCCTTACGGTTCGTAAGTTCAGTACCGAAGATGAAGCTATCAGATCTGCAAACTGTACCAGCTATGGACTGGGAGCTTCGGTTTTCACCAAAGACATCACCAAGGCCCATAGGGTCGCAGCAAAGATTGAGGCTGGAATGGTCTGGATCAATAGGTAGTCCTATAGACCCTATCTAGCTTTATACGGCTAAGCTCCTTCACAGTTCTCAAGACAGCCATTACGCGGTTCCATTTGGGTAAGCCCTTTTTTCTTCTTCCTTCAATATTAGGATAGGCACCTTGGTAGATGTGCCTCCGACCATATTCCGCGTTTCAGCCACGTCAGTAGATTCAATTGTGACTGCCGGGGTTCACTAGAACTCTCGATAATGCTAGGTTGATCGCTACGTCCACCCAGAAAGTGAGATAGAGATGATGGGTCCACGGGAGATACCGTACTCTTGCGCCATCCAAACTGGACACAAAAACTGTGGCTGGATCCACTTGCGGAACTGTCTCACTCTAAGCTGAACGTGCTGGCTGACGCTCTTGATCGCAGAGGGGTGAAGCAATCAGGCATCGGAAGCGAGCTTGGGGAGTATGCTCTGACAGCGTACACTCACGCTAAAGCTGTGCATGGTGAGTTGTCTCCTCCTATCGGAGTGAACCTTCCGAGAAAGTTGATAAGCCGGTTATGCTATAGTAAATCTCGGCAGCCACTTGTAGAGAGAAGGAGGGTCGAATGCACCAAGGTGATAGAGTGCTAGCACCACCGGGGGGGATGGCCCTTTCTCATTGCGAGTGATAAAGGCATGAAAATTTTTACCTGTCAACTTCTTTCACACGATTCACTATGCGTCTCATTGTGTTTCCATACAACAATCTGCGTGAATGATTCCCGTTTATTTCTGACACCTTTCGGTTATGAGGCTGCGAAATTTTCAGTCCCATATAAAGTTGTCAAAGCGGTGATATATTTACGCCAAGCCAAATCTTACCGGATTTTAACAGAGATATGATGCCGTATATAATAATAGACTCTTGATCCCCACTAATTTACCCTAATATCAGGATTCAGAGACAAAAGCTCCTAAGAAGGCTTAGTGCTTTCCTAAAGCAATTTTATCAGCCCACTAGGTGAGCCGGATCTCATTAACTGGTATTTGCGGGGGACTTTGATAACTTGTCAGACTAAACCTATTGTGGCTGAAGGGCTGATATTGTGTTCTGAATGGAGATTTCAAAGGATTTTGCTATCGGTATACCGTAGTTGGTCTTGCGGGCGAATTAGATACAACAAGTGTGGTATCGTAGTTTACACGCAGCATATATTGCTGCAGCCTGCTCGTATATCTACAAGTTGACCCGGTCGCTCGTGTCCACACACCTCACTTATTGCTCCGAGGGGTAGATGCTATGACCTAGAAGCTGGAACACTATCAGACCCGATCACTCTTCCACTTGCTAATACGGACCGTTCCGCATCCTGCAGTGGAAATGCCTAGGAATACCGGTACCACTGCTTACTCGAGCAGCTGATGCCGCGTTGGTAGACCTGAGAATTTCTCGAAATAGGTGATGGGCTCATGTATCGTGTCCAGGTGCGTCGAGGGCGAGGGCGACGAGAGGCTCCTGGGGATTTTGGATGGGATGCGTTGCCCGGACCGGGAAATGTGAGTGATACAATAGTCCGATTCCGATTGAAATTGTTTTTGCACCCAGGTTCACAGGTCCAGAGCAGAGTAGTGCTTTTTTGTTTTTGTTTTTTCTTTTCCTTACCATCCACTCATAAACTCTGGTCTGACCGCAAGAGGTCCACTCATGACCAAATCAATGTTGCAACGAAGGGGGGGGTTGGATCAAAAAATGATCGAAGGGCTGGAACGCGCTTTTTCGAACCGGGGGGTTATAAAATAGAACCCTTTCTAATAAAACAATAAATAATGACATTTGAAGCTAGTTGAAAATAAAGAAACACAGGAAAGTGTGGTAAAAGAAGCGGGTAAACTAGGATTTATGACAAAGCAGACAATTCTTGATAATTTACTCCTCTTCCGGGCTTCTGAAGAATATTTCCTGGTTTTTTTGCTTACTAAGTCTTTAAAGAACCCCTTAATATAATATATTCATACTAACAGGAAGCATTCCAGTCCTGGCTATCTATCCTATGGTAGTACATTCCCGAAGTACGCCAGTTCATCCCTCATACCTAAATAAACAAACAAAACAAAACAAAACAAAACAAAACAAAACAAAACAAAACAAAACAAAACAAAACAAAACAAAACAAAACAAAACAAAACAAAACAAAACAAAACAAAACAAAACAAAACAAAACAAAAAACAACAACAAACAAACACAACAAATTAAAAACAATAACAACATCATGCCCGGCATGATTCCAACAACACACTCTCACACTTCTTATAACACTTCTCAACTGTCCTAACATGTAATCCTATACCAAACTTTAACATGTTTTTACCGCATCCCACACAATCTATCCTTTTCTCTTTGCAACTGTCCTTAAATCATCTAATAACAAGAGCAGTTTTGTACTCTTCATCCCATTTATTCCATCCCTGGATCGTTTCTTCCCAAAACAGCCTCCTCCAGGTTTCTCCACACTCTTTCCTCCTCTTCAAATGCACCCATAAACCAGAACCTCCTGGTCTCATGGTAATTCCTCCTCCAAAGTTACCTCCGCAACCTCTACACTTCAGCTCTCTCTCGTCCGCGAAAAAATCCACCTTTGTCCAACACTCAGACCTCCTTCAAACATCTTCCTTTATGATTTTTCCAGCATTTGTTGCATCCTCTCTTCGATGCCTTTTCCGTATCACCTTTACCGTTCCTTTCAATCGTGATCGTGTCGTCGAATGGATTACCATACATGACTCTTTCATTTTGTTGTTCCGGAAGGTTGGTTGGTATTCCCATCCCTAAATACTCGTTCCTAACCCACCACTCCTGCTATTCCCTAACCTTTTGTCATCGTACAGACATTCTTCCTCCGGTCTTTGTCCATCATACCGATCACAGTGCAATAGGTGATGTCTCTTATCACAGCCTTCGCATTCCTCGTGTTCCCCATCGCATACTCCTGACTGAAGTCTCATCAGGACATAGTAGTCTAGTCTACTCAATCCTTTCAGATGTTTGGGTTTCCCTGGTTTCCTTTTATAATAGTTGTGTCCTCCCCGGTTGTGCATATCCTGCCACTCCGTTGCTCGGATCTCTTTTAGGAGGGTTGTTTGGTCAACATTAGAGTCTACCTCTTTTCCTCTCCCTTTCTCATTCAGTTCTCGATTTTTGTATGCTTTGGCCACTTGGTCCGCTGCTTCGTTCCCGTATATCCCTCGGTGTCCTGGAATCCAATCCATCCTAAAGTCCTCCAATGCATTTAAACAATTTGCCATCCTCTCCCATATAGAGGATAACATCCCCTCGCTCTTCATCAATTTAATCATCTCTAAGCTCATCATTCTATCAGAAAACAATCTAATTTTCTTCTTCCCGAGCCTTTCCAAATCTTGAAGTGCTATAATAATAGCACTAATTTCAATTTTGGTTATATTCCACAAGTCTGGGACTCTTATACTATGCTCTTCTTCCACCAGTCCGTCTTCAGCTATCACCACCCATGCCGCTGCCACCATGTTTTCACCTTTCGCCCCATCTGTATAGAACCACACCTCATCATGTGGAATTCGATTTTCGGATGCATTCTCGTGTTCCGATTTCGCCCCTTGTTTGTCTTTGATCATGTTTATTGCTGGGGTTGTTTCGAAGACCATGTTCAACTCCAACATTTGTTCCACCACTCTATCTTCTTTCCACTCATCTGTTATTCCCCCATCCCACGGATATTTCTTCCCATTCTTCCACTTTATATGCCTCGCATATCCCTTTCTTTGTACCATCCTAGCCTCTATCTCCACCGGTACAGATCCTGTTTCAGCCCACAGAATCTTGTTGGCATATCTTCTTGGTGCTCAGAATACCGACCGTAACGTATCGTTTACCTCAATTTGGACCTGTTGGACCAATTTGGAGAATCTAGACACAAATTCCAGTCCATAGTACACCGTCGGAAAATAAACCGACTGTATCAGCCTTATATATTCCCATGCACCTAGGCCTCCTTCACTCACATATCTCCTGCTCAACCCTCCAATCCTTCTTCTTACTCCTACTCCTCTTTCTAGTCAATACTCTATATGGCCCTTCATTCCCCTGTTCTTCCCTATCCTATACCCCAATATCCTTATCTCCTTCACCTCTCGGGTCGACACCCCTTCAATATCCAAACTTCCCCAGTCTTCTTCTCCAAACCCAATCCACTCTATCATCTTGGAGCTGAAGCTCATCCCCCTCTCTTTGCCTATGCCATTGCATATTCCGAAGTACTCTATTAACTTATCCTTAGTCCATTGGGCTTGATCTGTGCTTATCAATATAGTGCCGTCATCGACGTAGCTCGATATCATGGTCCTAAGGTTGATTCTCGTCTGTATTCTCGGCCTGAATAGGTCTGCCACCTATATTCTGAACAGGAATGATGACAGTGGCGAACCTTGTGGAACCCCTTTGTTGAGGTCGTAGTCCCTGGTCATTCTTCTATTGAATCTTAATCTTATACTTCGGTTTCTTGTCCATCTCTTCACCCACTTCTTCAGCCCCTCAGAGCAACCTCTCTCTTCCAGAATCCGACATAATATTCCTATGTCCACTTTGTCGAAACCTCCTGCTACATCCATCGACAGCATTCCACAGTTCATGTTTTTATTGTAATCCACAAATTCGTAAATCTGTTTGAACATGTCATGTGTCGACCTATTCTTCCTTGATGCGTATTGGGTGTCTTCTAAATCCACCTCTTTGACCATCTTGTTAAGGATCACTCTTTCTATTACCTTTGCCATAACCGGTAACAAATGTATCATCCTCCATAATTTTACCACATCGTATCTTTCCTTGTCCCCTTTCTTTATTAGAACTGTTTCCGCCTTATGCCGGCTCATAATATCTCCCCTCATCATACTCTCCAGTCCTTCCAACATCCTTTCTCCATCAATCTTGTGCTAGAATCTTAGAAGCGGATACCTGAGTCTGTCGATCCCGGCTGCGGTATTCCTCGGTGATGTGTCCAGTGCAAACTTAAGTTCTTCCTTTGTCATTTTTATATCCAGTGCTTTTCTCGAAGCACGCCTCTTCTCCCGGTTGCAGCTGTGCCGCTATAAGGTGTCCGATTTGATCGTGTTGAAAGACTTTCATGCCATCTTCAATTATCATAGGCCGTATTGCTCTTCGTCCTTCAAGGCATTTGACTATTTTAAAGATATCTTTATCTTTCTTCTTGCTGAGGATATCCTTCATGTATTCGTATCTGGTATTAATCAACCTGTTTCTGAACACTTTTCTAACCAATTTCCAGTCTTTATCACCTTTCCTTCTCATCATCTTCATATCTCTGTTCATTCTTTCCACCTCTTCCATCCACCATTCATTCTGGCCCCTAGGTTTCTTTCCTTCTGGCAATGCCTCCATTATTTCTATGATCCCTCTCCAGGTCTTCTCACCTTCCTCGGGAGTAACGGGGGCGCCCTGTAGAGAGGTGAACTCTAAGGTTGCGACCGCACCAAACACTCAAAGTAGAAGATAAAGATGAGGTAAAATAATTCAAAAGAATAAACGGTAAAACTTAATATAGTTAAGCTCAAAGCTTCACTCAATTTAGTTCTCTCGAGGAAAAGTTGGTTGTCGAAGTAGGATGCCAAACCCTTAAACTTAAGTAGATATCAGATTTAAACCTTTGAGATTCACCACTACTTCTGACCTTGTGCGAGCACCCTGCCCTGCTCAAGGGTTGTCCGAGGTCTACCCTCCATCAGGATTTATCCTGCCGGAAGTGTCGGACCAACTCGGGTACACTTAGCTCCGTCAATAGGATATGAGTTTCTGCAATGCATCTCTAATACAACAGCAGGTGGAAAAACTCTTCCTATCGAAGTCATACCAGTGGCTAACTGTTATGACAACAACCGGAGTCAATACCTAGGTAGTGGACTCACTGGCCCAGTGGCAGTTTCGTCTATACAAGCTATGCAGTCCATCATTTAATCTACTTGACTTTCCAATATGATAAATTGACATGCAAGCTCCCCCGGTGAGATGTAGCCGATGGTTGGCTAAGTGGACGCTACCCATAGCCGGCCTCTCAGAACATACTCTACCGTGATAAGACTCATACCTCTAGAGTCCAATAACAACTCATAGTAATGCTACAAATCAAGGGGAGAAGGTCCGGGCTGGTTACTGAGGTGTTAGTCTCGAAAGCACCCTGGCCTTCTGAGACTACCTAAGTACAACTAGGAAGACTACCCTACTACCCGTAGGTTAGAATAGACTCCTAGATGCCCAAGAGACTATATATGGGCGACCTCCATTTTGGCGGTTACCTATACTCCCCTTATATATCCTGCGAACCACATTCAGTCGGTCGGACGGCCACGACTTACACGGTGTTACGGCAGCCGCTCCAATGACCACTTTTTACTAGTAAACGAGCAACTATGCAGCCGTCTGCCTATGACACGCTGTCCCAACGCTGGGGCCAGAGAGGGGTGTTAGCAAAACCCTCCCAAGTTCAATAGTATGTTCGGGCCACCTTTTCACAGGCGTGGGGCCTCTCCGCCCAGATGCGTGTACGCCCAAGAACTTCTAAGAGCCCATAGAATGTGAGGCAATCAACCTCTAAGTTCTAGGATGACTTTGCCGGTGAAGGTAGGGTAACTTGGACAACTCAGTAGGGTAACTGGGGTCTATGGGCATAATGACCAAATTCCCAAGGTAGGGTAACTTTGCCCTCTTATATTATTAACCACTCCGGAAGTCCTCCAGTCGACCACAAAAGTCGTCTCGGAGGTCTGTGTAACATTCCCATAATTCTCTTGACCTTATGCGAATGTTCTCCCCAAAGGTTACCCTGCCTAATAGAATACCTAAGGTCACTCTACTGTTCCCTAGGCATTGCCCTTAGGCGAACCAGCATTCTTGTATACTAAGTATACTAAACCATACTACCTTTGACTACCTCTTGGTATACCATTTGGGCTAAGGTGGTAGTTATTGTACCTACCTATCGTAGGGTCGTTACATCGGGTCTGATATCCAGCTCTTTCAGGTCTTTTTCCATCTTTTTCCAGTTCACCTTTTTCCATGCCACGTTGGTGATCGACATGTTATTAGGTACTTCTAGATTTATTCTGGTCATTTGTCCGCAATGTTCCAGACCTGTTTTGTCGATCAGTTGAACTTTACGCATTTTCAATCTTTCCGAAACAATGTTAAGTTGATCGTCAATATCGTTCTGAATCTAACTTTCTGGTGTTGTACAACATTAAAGTTTCTGTTGTCCATCCAATTTTACAATCATCTTCCATATACGTTTGTCGTGTTGTCCCTGCTTGTCTATCCCCATCTTGGGTTTCTCTCATCAACGTCCCCCATAATCACATCGCATCTCCCTAACTTCCCCATTCCCAGGTTGACCTCTGCACCCCCTCTATCAGGTCTTATATATGCCCCTCCTATCCTGACAGATCTTATCAACCCTTCATTATTCTTCTCCTTCCCTTTCAAAATAACCATCCACTTGTCAGGTTCCTCAATTTCAACTCATCCTACCAAACCTTTTTTCACAAACACCTCAACACCACTTCCCTTAACAAAAGAAATCAACTCATACCCCTAATTCTCATGTTCCACAAACTCCCCATCTTTCCTCACCGGTCCATCAACAAAAATAAAAATATCTATAAAGTATAATACATCCATCACCATGTTCCTGTTTCCTTCCCCTCCTCCCACATTTATCGTACACACAACAACCCTCATTAAACAATTTGGGTTTCCACTTTGTCTTCAACCCTGTTCCCGACGGGAACCGAACTCGATCTTTTAACTTTGGGAATTGTTGTCCTATCGTTCCTTGACAAATTATCTCTTAGTTGTTCATCCACTGGAGTTTTCCTTGTAAATTTATCGGTTATTTGAAACCAATTCCTACTTCGGTCGTTTATTCCGTTTACCGTTGTGTTGTCGCCTTCCGTCGTTGTTACTTTTCCATACTTGGGTAGTGTTGATCTCTGATTCCTCAATACTGTACATTCTCTATACTCTGTATAGTGTGTCGTTTCGTCACACAGTCTGCAGACTTTTCGGCAGTGCATACAGGCCACGCCCTGCAGTGCCGGACAGTCCATAATAGGGCATTTGTGTTCCGTCGACAAGTGTTCTTTCCTACACCATCTGCACACCGGTTTAGCTTTGCATTCCGGCATAGTGTGTCCTACCTCACAGCATTTATCACAAATTACTGTTTCCGATCTCTCTCTTCATACCCGACAAAACCTTTTTCTTCCATCCACCAAAATCTTTGGTTCTTCCCTACTCATCATTCTCTTCATGTCCGTGTTCTCCTCGCACAGTATCACCAAGCCCGCTGTACTCTAGTTCCTTTCCCTCATCATACTCATTTTCCCAACCATGAAGGTCTCACGCATACGTATATCCCAGGGTTGCTTCTCTCGATATCCACTGCCATCCTGTCAAAGCTTCTTTCCTCTTGCCAATTTTCGATTTTCCAATCCTTCCCGTCTCCTACTTTCATCAGTGGGACCATCGCAACATATAACTTTACCTTCTTTGTGTCTCTAACAAAGCTAAAGTTCTCTAAACCCATCTCCTCCAGGGTTTCTGTCATCGCTTTTCCTGTGTTCATGATATCTACCACCCTTGTTCTTACCAGCGTCATCTCGATATCACCTCATCTCTTCTTTCCAACCATGCTAAAGTACCCGTCAATATTCAGGCTCTTTAGTGTTTTGTTCAACACCACTCTTATCCTTTCCTGTGTCACTCCTTGGGGCAGTTCATGTTTCTTTCCCCTCTCGCCTTCAAACCTTATCTTAAAATGTCTCTCCCTTACCGGAGGCACATCATGTTTGACTATTTCCGCCTTCTTGCTCACGGTTTTTCTTTCCGCTTTACCAATTACTTTGGTAAATCCGTCTTTGTCACCCTCCTTTGTCACCTACGACCACCTTTTTCTTCTCCATTATCACCTCCTTCTTAGCCGTGAACCTTCCATTTTTGTTCTTAAATGTTGGGACGTCAGCATCATTCGATTCTTTCTCAACAATCTTCTTCTTATTCACTTCTTTCCTTACCACCGGTATATACGGTATTTCCTTCCCTTTCCCTTTGTCCTTCTTGCAATTTTTGCAACCTATCCTACCCTCTTTGATATCTGTTACAATATCTTCCATCCTCTCCTTTAAATCGTCATTTTCATCCCTCATCTCTCTATCATCAGCTTCTCATGATCCTATCGTGGGCTGATAGGGTTGACTCAACAACCTCTTCCTCACAATCTTTCATGTCCATGTCCATTTCTATTCCTGGCACACACTGTCCACTTTCGATTTCCCCTATTGCCTCCCTCAAAATATTGTTTATCGACGAACCTCCGTATGGCATCATCGATGGCAACGTCATTTGTGTCTCCGCAATTGGGGTGTCCTCGATTCTTTCAACCGAGCTTTCTTTCAGTCCCCTAACTTTTAGTGGCTTCTTGGTCTCGGGGGTTACTGTTCCCCTCCTGAACATTCCACTTCTACAGCATGCTTGCTGTCCCCTATTCTGTTACCTTCAGTGGTTTTTCCACCTTCTAAGCTCATTGCCACGTCCACCAAGTTTTCCTTCTTTCTCCCCTTCGTAGGTCGGTAATCTTCATCTGACATCCTATCGTCCTTATAGTTCTTGTATAAGGCTCTTTCTGATGATTCCAGCCTATCAAATATTGTACTGTTTCCCCACGACGAAACCGCTGAAGCACTTGGGCTTTCGATGGACATGTAGTCCTCACTATTGGGAATCGACGATAGAACATATTTGTCGTCCTGTGAATGTTCAAAGAGAACGACTGCAGACTCTTCTTTGTCAACTTCATAATCATTGTATCCAATGGTCATCATAATTCCTTTCATCACCATTTCTAACTCAGATACCACTTTTGGGTTAGCTCTTTCCACCAAACCCATAATTCTCTCATCCTCTTCTCTGTTTCTGCATCCATTTGCATGTCTCAACCTAACCGTTAAACCCATCGGTAATGCATACGAAGTCATTACTACTCTTCTTACCAAACATCTAATTCTTCCAATTTCCTCTCTTTCACCCATTCTGCCAGTGGGTTTGGGGTTTTCCATCACCCCAACTCCAAATCTATCAACTTTTATCAAAGTTAATATCAAAAACAAATACAAAACCCCTCAAAACAATATAAATCAAATAAAATCAATCAAAACAAACTAAAACAACTCAAAACAACTCAAAAACAATCAAATAAACAACCCAAATAAACAAAATACTCAGCTTGTAACTATTCTCACTCCTGTGTTGGCAATTCGTAATTTGCTCGTGTTGTTCTAGGTTGATTATTACTCGTTGACTGCTAAAATGTGACATGTCACAATATAGTAGCGAAAATATTGTAATAAAGAACCCCCCCTTCTATCCTCATTTTTCAGAAACCCCAATTCAACCCCTCCCCCTTCTAATCCCCCGGGTTCGATCACTGAAGGGCTTCTTTGCAACATTGGACCAAATGAACTAGTGGCCGTGAACCCTATTGTTACAAGGGTCCATATTACAGAGGCAGTACTCGCGACATGGGTAAAGCATTGGAACAAACGGGGGGGCCAATGTCTGTGCGAGGAAGAAACAAAAACACTGGTTATTTTCCTTCTTGGGTATCTTGGGATCTGAATGAAGGAAATTTAGCATTGGTCATCTTGACCCCAGCATGTTCCGATACTTTACCCCTGTCGCGAGTACACACCGCCGCATTTGCAAAGGGAATCAGAAAGATATGCCAATAGATGGAGTACCGTATACTTGGACAGTTGACTTGTCCATGAGCAGTTGGTATGCATCCCAGCTGCGAGGCAGGCAAATATGCAAGGCAAATAAGGTTTAAAGTTGCTTTGTAACCTCAGGGTGGAGACTTCAGGCACCAGCGGTCCATCCAACAGCATGACAACAGGTATATCCTTAAATATACCTATCATACGTATTTTTGTGCAAGCGAAAAACACGGGAGCGCATATGAGTGCATTGTGGAGTTTTGTGCGTAAGCCCGAGGCGGGGTCTTTCGCACTTGCACATCTCAGAAGGAGGAGAAATCCTGCAACAGTATCATAATAATAAGAATAAGAATAATAACATTGTTGTTATTATTATTACTACCAGCAGAACATGCCATGCTAATATGAGCAATAATAATAATAATAATAATAATAATAATAATAATAATAATAATAGTAGTAATAATAATAATAACACGAATGCTAATAAAAAGAAAAAAAGTTCGAGTACAAAATAGAAGTATAATTCCTCACTCGACCGGCACCAAACGTAAGCCCCCCTCTACGATTCTTTGGTACTATACCGATACGCACTGTGATTTAGAGTATGAGAGAGGAAATATCAGGAAGTGGACCAGGGAATTGCATTAGTGATTAATTAGCTGTGCGACTTCATACTTTTGAGCTGTGCCGGACCTCAAAGGTACGAACAAAGCACCTCCTCCAGTCCTCTGGAATTAGGATACTTTAAACCATGTACTGTGTATGCTATATCAGACAGAGTGAACCTAACTAGCACCAGCTCACAATAACAGTCCAGGTGCTTTCTTCTACTTACTGGAGATAGGCATCTAGCGCCCAGATTCAAGATCCTGATACCGGTAGACTGTATACCAATATCACTACCCAAGTGTGTTGTTATTACCGTATATTCGCACGAGAATAGGGCTCACTAGCAAAATCCTTCTATCATACTAGAGTTGTCATCTCACCCCCCAAATTCCGGAAGGTGGGGGAAGAGAGACCAGGAACAGTTCGCTCGAGCAGACATACCATACCGTACATCACCCTCCTCAGAGATGTCAGATGTTAGGGGATGCGCTGTAAACAAGACAAGTGAATGAAGGTTCTGTATACCCTGAGGCGTCCGAGTTGGATAGCATTCTGACGAATAGACAAGCCTCACCTCCCCCTAAAATGCCAATTGAGCGAAGGACCGTTCCACGAAAAGGGAACCAGCGGAATGCGCTCCGCCGATATCATGAAGGAGATGTACCGTACGAGTACAGTACTCAGTCAACCCAACGCGGGACCAAGCTCCCACGAAGTAAAAAGGTTAGAGTATCCAATTGGCTAAGACAAAATCCCTGGCGACTCACCTTCCAATCGAACAAATGATACTGGCGCCGATGTGGGATGAAGTATCACTGTAGACATCGAGGGTCATGAGGGGGAATATATTGTTGCTGCAAAACCTGGTTTTGCCATTTTCAACAAGGGGATGGGTGAATTGAAGTATTGGTATATCAAGAAGGTCTACGTTGATCTCACTCATATCTATGATAATAACGACCTTTCGTTTTGGAATCAGTACGTCAGCTAACCCGCCTCGCTACAGGACGGGGTTCGCATTTCCCACAAGCTTGACATAAAACGGCCCCTCTGAGACCCAAAGTAGGCCTGATGACGGGATGGTTGACACAAAAGGCAGCTTCCGGGCAGGGACCAGGAATTCGTAATTGAAATAGGCTGTTATCCCCTCTCACCCATCCTCTCAGGCTGGCAGTGACTTCCCAAAACTTTCATGTAGGAGAGCCACAAAGAGAAGGTGCGCCGTTGTTTGGTTCATTTCTTGGGCAATCCCTTCATGTAACCGTCGGCTAGCGTGAGTAACAAATTGATAAGATAACTATGACCGAAATATTACAGGATGTTTCGCCTCGATCCCGACCCGACCCTTCATCGAACGATTGTAAATGTCCCCATTCCCAATGGCATGGGCTATATCATAGGGACTTCACTATTAGAAAGGTAGAAGAAAAAAATTATAACCCCACCCAACCACCAGCAGTCCCACAACTGGCAGTGAAAAATGGGGAATGCTCTGGCGGAAAAATTAGGGTTCAAGTTAATATTGTTTTGGTTTAGTCTATGCTGCTGGGATGAGGTATGATACTTGGATAGGAAGTCCTGATGATAAGACAATGTACCTCAACGACTCTCCTACTACATAAGAGTATCGTGGCTTGCTGTTGTGACCGGAGAAGGACTCCATATAGAACAAGCGCAGGTTCTTCGTGGAGGGGGATAGTGCTACTCGAGTAGATGGCTGCACTATTGACACGGAAGGCTTCCCCTGGGTTAGTGCCCAGATCGATTTGGAAGCCTAGAAAATAACCCGTCCGATTCTTGGTGGCCCGGACTTGGATGAGCTGAGCTGTTCCTCACCACAGCCGGAGTGGGTGAGGGCAATCCCAAGCCCGAGGGATCGGTGGACAACGGAAGGGTCTCATGCTTCGCATTAAAAAACATTCCCCACGTGTTTGTCCCAAGCAAGTTCATTCTGTTTCCAGAGCCTGGATCACAGGAATTGCGTTTGGGTGGGGGATTACGAGTCATTTATACCATGGGATTCTTTTTCACTCTCCTTCGTTTTTTGTTTGGTTTACACCGCTGTGTCATGATAGAAATCCAAATTGTTCTCCCTTTCTGTCATACCAACAATTGAAAGGTCTAGTAGAGGTATGGGTACGGGTCATGATACTGTTAAGGGGTTTGGTAGAGCACGGTAGCTGTGGTTGTTGCAAGCGTTGGTGGTTCCTTTCGTTCCTCTATTTCTTTGGGAATGTTTCGGAAAGACATTCTCTTTTGAATGGGGCAAGTGATCTGCCTGGCCTTTTTCTCAAATTCCCAAGCTCCAGCAGACGGATTGGTCCGTTACGATGGTTGCGTCCCATCCCATCCCGTACCAATACCACTCAATTACAACACACGCACCTCATCACGCACAACACAAACCGCGTTCTGTGTTCCCAACCCGATCGATGACTGGAAAAACTTCCACAAGAGGGTACTTGTATAACCAGCTGGCTTTTTTTCCCTTTGGATAGGAATGGAGTGGAGTATCAAAAGCAGAAGGAGCACAGCATAGCCAGCACAGCAAAGCGCGCATAGTACAGTACAGCACTGCACTGCACTGTACTAGTACTGCGCGAGCGGGCAAAAGCTGGCGAGACGAGAAGCAAGGCAATCGTGGGGCGGGTATAGAAACTCATTCCGGATCAAGTTCACCCGAGAGCTTCTCTCTGGATCTGCGGTGAAAAAAGGGCAAACCGACATTTCCGTCCTTCCAGAACGGGCTCTCCTGAAGGAAGAGACTTGCCCTCGGACGTATTGTATGTCAACTTCTAGAAACGTTGCGTTGCTCTCTTCTTTCCTTTTCTCTTTGGCAAACGACAGATGGGATGCGGGTTGACCCCACAACAAATGGGGTTCCCAATTGGCTTCATCTTTCTCCTCCCTTCTTCTCTTTTCTTGTCATTCTTCCACCGATCCGGTCTTCACCCCCTTTAATTCCCTATCAGTTTATTAGGTTCTGCTCTTTCCTTCTCCTTTCTTCCCCTCTTTTACCCTCTTCCCTCATTTTTATCGCCCTCTCCTCATCTCTCATATTTGTTATTTTATTTTTCTTCCCCCCCCCATTTTTCCTGGGTTTGCGTGAACGCTATGACAGCTATGCAGCTATGGTGCTTAAGTGACCGCACCCAATCTAATGGATCATCGTCCCCGATACAAGCCTGTGGAAACTCGAATCATCATATTTTGGGCTCTTGGGAATTCACTGGGCTGGGTTTCCCTGTTTTGGGCAGCGTGGGGGCACAGCGATCCATTTCAAGAACGTCGCCCATAGCTCCTCCCATTTTAAGAAAAAGGCCGACATGGGTTGCTCAGGCCTCTATTTGAAAGTGGTTGAATCTATCCGTGGGCCTGGTCTCTCCCGGGCTGAGCAAGGGTTCGGAAAACCCATAACGATGACAGCGGGAACTTTGGGCCGGTCTGAGGATGAAGTCGGAGATTTTCGCCTTCGCATTCTCCCCCCTCAGACTGGGTTCGTCTGCTCCTTTCTGATTTTGGTTCTAGTTCTGGTTCTTGTACTCGAGTATAGCAATTTTTTCCTTCTTGGGTCTCTGCTCCACCCTGTCTCCCTGCGAGTTTCTCTTTATCCCGATCGTGCTAATCATGTTCACGGAGAGCAATGAAGAGTTTCCGGTGGAGGGTGCAAGGTATGCCCTGCCGATTCCGGTGCAGCGTTCTATTTCACATACACACATACTCGAGTACATATACGTACATACAAGCTGTAACCTACAGCACTGTATGTATCACACATAAATTTATGCAGCAGAGGCGCAAATTCCTGCTCTCATGCCACTCACTACCTGCGTCAGGTTTTGTACTGTGCGGGAAGTGTTCTGCCGTGCAATTTTCTTTCCCTCCTAAACGAAGGCCGAAAAGGCAGCCAATTGTGCGGCTGCCGCAGATGATTACTTACTCCTCCTTTGACATTCAGGCAGTTCGAATGGACCACTAAACGGAAGCGCACTCATCATGTGAGCAAAATTTCATGCATGCAAGATATTCTTTGCAGCGACTTCGTTGGACGCGCGGGGGCGCGACACGACGGCGTTGTTCCTCCACACCACTCGGACTCGAGGACATACAAACCGGTAACGCGCCCACACACACCTTGCCTCAACCCATGCATTTTCACTACACACACACCAGGTAACATCGGGGCGTTGTGGTGTGTGTGCAGTGCGAACGCGAATGCGAATTCGTGTGTGTGTGTGTGTGTCTGACACAACTACAAGTACCATCCTCTCTTTTTCTTCCTTTACCCTGATTGCTAGTTCGTTCGGTCTATCACTCTCTTAAGGAAAGAAGAAGGAAATAATAAAAATGCCATAATAATAATAATAATAATAATAATAATAATAATAATAATAACACAGAAGGTGGGTTTTAATCCTTAAATTTCCCCTCTGTGTTATTGGACCAATTTCCACTACCATGCAAAATTAGTATTCCGTAAAGGCCAAGGAACCTTTTTTTTTGTGGTGTCGCCCCCACGACGCCTTGCACGCATTGGGGGAGTTCTTGTACTCGAGCACTGGCACTTGTCTCTGGCAACAAGCACTGAGTACAGTACTAGTACAGTACCGGTATCTGGAATACGGCCATTGTTGCACAATTACCCAGTTAGCGAAGAAAGAATGAAACCTTGCTTCATTTTCAGATATTTTATGCTAGATACTTGTACTCGAGTACCAGTTTGGAGTGGTGGTACGCTCGCATCCCATGAGTTTGGGCTTTTTCTGGGATGTATAGCGGGATGGTGCCTGCGCCTTACTTTCGCTTCATCTAGTGCCCGGGGTATGGGACACACGAGTCAACTTTGGCGTTCCCTCTGGGAGTACATGGTCTGTGTGTTGGGCAGTTCTTCATTGTGCGCTTGGTCCGATTTCATGAGGGATGCTTCTAGGCTTGACTCTAGTTTTTTTCTTCTTCCTTTTTATTATTTCCCTTCTTCGAACTTGGAATCTCTCTGTCCTCAACTAACACAGTATAATTGTCACTCCCGGCATCGAACAGTCGCCTATTTTACCTTTGGATATTTTTTATTTTATTTGGTCCCTTTTCAGCTAAGCAATTTAAGCCTGGTTTACTCAGAATTTGTTTTTTTAATCCCGAAGTCTGGTTGGCGGTTGCTGGGCTCAACTCGCTTACACATGTTGTGTTGGACCAAGGTACCCTGCACGCTGAGGACGCCATAATTTGTTCAACAGAGCCCTGTTCGTCCGTTGCCGACCGGACTCAATCGTCGGGACTATTCTGATCTTCCAGCACGGTCACGCAATTAAATTTCCCAATTTTTTAACTCAATCAAACGCCCTTGTGCACTACAATATTATGGCCCACACAAAAATCGATAATGGGAAGAGAGAGGAAAACATGGGATGGAGAGATAGGAAAGAGAGATATGGTAATTTAGTGTGGGTGTGCGCGTGTGTGTGTGTGTGGGTTTGTGTGGGTGTGTGGATGGGTGTCCGTACGAGCATACTCGAGTCGTGTATGTGTGTGAATGTGTGTGCGGAGCACGCAAGAAAACAGCTTCCTCATACCGGCACCGGTATCTGTTTCCCGGGGGTCGGTACGGTACTGGATTCGTCTTGTTTTTATTTTTTTACTTTTCCTACCCGAGCCTGGGTAACCTGGCCACTCAGCAGCGGGCATATCTGGAATGGTGGGCAAGCGTTCCAGGAAAAAAGGAAAAGCACGGACAACGATTTGGACCATCGTAGATGGCAGTCGGCAGTTGACGATATCTAAGGAGGTGGTCGGGGAAGAGAAGGAGAGGGGCAGCGAAGGCCTCCCATCCAATAATGCTGATGACGATGATGCCTTTGGTCGCACATCTCTTATCCTCATTCCTACACTTTCTCACTCGCCGGGAAGAGTGCCAGGGCCATTGTCGCGGATGAGCGGTGAGAAAGAGGGGGAGCAGGAAAGGCCTGTGACACCCAAGCAGCCTACTCGCTATTTGGAACGTGATCCACCAGTTAACTTATTGCTTGGATCTGCTAAGCTTGAGGTACATCCCACTGACAAATCTCTTGTTTATTGCGCCCACTGAGCTCCTTGGCACATAGGATGATGCAGCCATACGCTCTGCAGCCTGTCCCGTACTCGAGCAGTCCTGCAGCTTATCCGCCCGCTGCCCATCTCTAAAGGAGAAAAAGAAAGGAAAAGAGAGCTTGCTGATATTGGCAGTGCAACGATGCCAGAGTGCTGGTTCCCATTGCCTTTCCTATGTTGGTACTCGAGTACTATTATTTACCATTTCTCCGGATTCTGCTTGTTAGAATTCAGTGTGGCATGGTGGTGGTGCGAGGGTGGTTTTCGGAGCCTGTGCCAACATCCAGTCCTTCTCCACCTTTTGCATCCATTCCATATTCAGGAAGTTAGGGGAGCGGGAAACACACAGTGTGGTGCTGTGCCCTTGTTAGCGTTGTTGTCTGTGCCTGACCTTATTTCAAAAGGCTGGGGGGTGGGAGGAGGAGGAGGAGGAGGATGGGGAGGAGGATGGGGGCGGGTGTCATTCTGGATGCTGGTGGCCAGAGCTGATTGCCAAAAAGAGAGAATACCACAACAACATTGGCTTCAAAGTTGGCGTAGTATTGTAGTCGAATTGGCAGCCAAGGGACCAATCCCTAATCGCGAATTCACATCATTAGCATCCACAGCCGCCTTTAATAGCCAATTTGGCACCAGCGGGCTAGCAAGCAAAGCCAAAGGAGTGAAGGGATCCGATGCCGATAAAGTCAGTAGGCTATCCATGACAGAGAGCCCGCTAGTCGGACTAGCTGTACTCGAGTACTCGAGTACAGTTCTCCCAGGGGGGGCGTCAGGCAGCTAGACGCACACGCACCCACACTCACGCTCTTCGCACGCGGCCGCCTCTGCTCTCCCAAGTGAGACCCCCGCCAGTATTCCAAGAACCGAGTCCACGTTCGCAAGCCGTTTCCGCTTAGCCATCTTACATCTCACTCGCAACTGCACAGCTTGTTTTGGGCCCTCTGACGCCAATTTGTGCATCCCTTCGCTACCATCGCTCTTGACCGGACCCTTCCCTCTTGATCCGCTCTGCTCCGTACTTTACCTACTAAAAGAGCAGAGTTTGGTATAGGATATACAGTCTTCCAAGGCAAAGCGACCCCAGGGCATAACGAGAATGTCCATACAAATAATCCCTGTCCTATAAAAGTTGTATAGGGATTCTCGCTTCGCCTTGGGTCACTCACTGTACTAGTACTGGTGAGAATCGATGCAGTACTTACTTGCCTATCTCCCATTCCACCATGGCCCAGTCTCTACCACCGCTGCCACCTCCACATCATCCGACTGCCAATACCGTACTATCCTCGAATCACCACCCACCCTCCCCCGCCCCCGTTCAGCCTCTCACACCGTTTCTCACACCGTTAAAAGCCGTCAACTATCAATTTCGCCGCCAACAATCAAAATTTATTTTATTTCAAAACATTGGGCATGCTACTCTTGGTACTGTCACCATAACCAAACAACCATATCCACAGAAACATCCTCAACCCTCAACCGCCTCTTGCCCTTCTCTTTTTTTTTTTTTTTTTTTGGTCACTGCCACCAACAAGGCCGGTCAGTCATTCATTCACTGAGGCTGGTCACTCACACTCTCATTCACTTTTCCAGCAATCACTGACCATTGGCCGCACCCAACACTCACTCACTCACCCGCTCTCTCTATACTAGTATTCCCTAAGCTCATACCACCATCCCCCCACCCCCCCCTACCACCCCCCAAGAAAAATAAAATAAAAAATACCCAACTCACCCACTCCACTGACTGTTTTCATTCATTTTCTTGCCTTGCCCACTCGCTCTTCCCGTTTCTCGTCATCCCTGGTACTACCACCTGGCCATCGAGCAATGCGGCATTGTTTGCTTCGCAGTGGACAACTTGCCGCCAATTGCCTGCTCAAATTTCGTTGAACGTCATTTCCCTGCTATCGTCAATCCCTCCCAGATTGCAGAAGCAGAATTTAAAAAAAATTAAAACAAAAAAATAAAAATAAAATAAAAATAAAACCAGTTGCCAGACGTTCTTACCCTATTTCCGGATCGTCTAAGCTTCCGTCTCATCTCTCTTCCGTCCCTCCTCCAACTACCAGCCCTCCTTCTACCCAACCCTACTCAACTCCCAACCTCTATTCCCTTTCTACCCCATCATCCCCCCCCCTTCTTTCCCTCCCCTCCTTCAACCACTTCCCTGCATTCCGTGCTCCCTCTTGTTTCCCCGGGACTACGTATAAGTCGAAACGTTGGCGTTAGTGGCTACCTCAGTTCATCCTCCTCTTCTCTTACGGTCGCCGGGCTTTCTCGTTGGGCGTCGGGAGGGAGAGGAAGACTGTCAATGCACTGTCTTTGGGCAGCTTCAGAGTCTTCGGGGGAAAGGCTCCATGTCGCAGACCTTCTCTGCCTCAAGGTCACCAGCCTCTTCGGATGACACCGACCAAGACTACCGAGCTTCGCTTGACCGATACCAGTTTTCTTCACAGGCATCTGACAATTCAGTGCCATCCCTTGTAGCTTCGGCTTCGTTGACTTCTCGAGCGAGAGAACAACCGCCTATAGCACAGTCTTCCATCGCAAGTCCGGACCAGAGGCCAAATCTTCTAGATGTCAGTAACATTCTTAACCCCACACCTCAGAGCTCCATCGAGAGTTCTCGACGACCCAGTTTGGCCCAGTTTGGGTCCCCGCGATCATCTATACACACAGCTGTGAGTCGACATGGCGCACCCAGATCCTTGCCACCCTCACCTGTCGAGCCATTCAACCCTGCGGACCAAGTCTCACGGAGCACCAGTGGTGGTAGCACGTTCCCCGGCCGTCGAATAGCGCCGGCAGTTCCACCATCATCTCGTATTCGACATACATCGAGGCCCAGTTTATCTGGCATCATAAGTGCACAAGACAGTCCTTTCCCCCTCGCCACCCCTCGAAGACTTTCGGGGTTTGGCACCGAAATACATGCCGCTCCAGGCCCGCCTCCACCTACCCATCCACCTGTTGGGGGTCCACCTTCACAACCTAGCTTCCCTTTCCCCTCGGTTTCCACCCCTTTACAATATGCAACAAGTTTCTCCACCCCCATATCATCAGCCAATGCCAGTCCTAATACGCCCTATTCCTCGTATGTCCAATCTTCGCAATCGCCCGTCCCTACGACACCCACATATGCTCATCCAGGCTATATTTCAGGTCACCACGGAGGCCCACCTCACGGTGGACCATATGCAATGCCTGGACCATCGGGACATGGAGCACACGGATATCACATGATGTCACTGAATACAGCCGAGGGTGCTATTCATATACCCGTGAATACGACAGCAGCATCGAGAAGCGCGGATGAGAAGCGGAAGCGAAATGCCGGAGCCTCTGCCCGATTCCGGCAAAGGAGGAAAGAGAGGGAGCGGGAAATGTCAACGAGGATAAGCGATTTGGAACATCGACTGAAGAAGGTAGAGGAAGAAAGAGACTATTACCGAGATCTAGCCCTCAGGTCACAGCGTGGAGGAGGGCAATCATCCTTAGCGTCTCCGCGAGGAGTTGGACAAAGCGAGAGCGGGTTCGGTGGTTTCAGAACCAACGAGTTACCGAGATCGGGGTCGGGTGTGAGGGATCTCCCTGGAATGGAGGATGATGGGCGGACTGGTGGCTTTCAGGGCAGAAGCGGGCACCCGGAAATGTCGGGCGGAGTCGACATGAGAGAGGCCAGTGTCATAAGACGAGAGAGCGAGCGAGAGAGGGAAAGGGAGAGATACGAGCGAGAACGATATCAAGGCGGGGATCAGCGCCATCGTTGAACGAACATATTTCCTTTGTCGTTTCCCTTATTCTATTTTCCGGCGCGTGGAGGTCATCTATGGGCGGCTATTATCGTTTTTTATCGCTATTTCCTTTTATCATGTTAGAAAGAGGGACATCAAACCGCGCGTTTTTGGTTTTGCATTTTTATTTTGCTCTTTACCTGATTTATTTCCTGCTGTACTTTCCGTACGTGTTTGTGTTTGTGTTTGTGTTTTTTTTTTTTTTTTTTGTTGTCTCTTGCATTATTATTGCCTGTGGTTGGTCTCTTTTTTTTCTCTAGGTATTTTTACTCTATCTTGCCTCCCAACATTTTTATACTTTCGCGCTTTCTTTTTGACCAGGGGACTCCATTGTAAATTATTGTTCTGCGGGGCGTTGGTTTTAGAGTTCTCATTTTGCCTGATTTCTTTTGTCATTTATTTCGTTTGTACCATTCATACCATCTTTTTCCTTTTTCTTTTCCTTTTTCCTTCCTTTGGGAGGGGGGCGGGGGGCATCTAGGGGGGTTTTACGGTCCTTTTTTTCCCTCTTTTGACAGAACAGACTCGATTCTTTAAGCACTCTCTCACTTTAACTGTCTCTTTTGTCCGCCCTGCTATATTCATACATCTACAATCCTCAAGGCAAACGCCCTGGCTGTGTCTGCTGCCTGTAATAAATTATTTGTATTTTTATCTGTTTATCTATCCACAACAACAAACAAGGAATTAATGTTGGCTGAAAGCTCCATCACCATCGTATCCTGCCGTACCGGGCTTGGCCTGTTTATGCTATCCGTCTATCTAACCACCGCTACGATCTGCTCGAACCTCTTTTGTTTTTGTTTTTCCCTCCAATTAACTAACCACTCCCACCATATTATCTATCATGCCTACGATACCCGACCCTACTTACTGGATGAGCGAAGTAAAAAAAAAAAAGCCAGTGAACCAAACCTCCCCTTTCCCTTCCTTCCCTCCCTCCCTCCCTCCCTCCCTCCCTTCCCTCTCCCCCGCTCCAATCCCACCCACTTTTCCCGTGACCTCTTGCTCATGCGGGTACCCAGCCGTTTTTCTTTCTTTTCTTTTCTTCTGCCCCACGAGTACCGTACAACCTTGCATGCTGTATTGTACTACGATACCAGTTTTACGGCGTGCTCTTTGTATGGACCAGACTTTCACCAACTAGAATGGAGGATAATATTCAGTTTATTATTGTTTCCTTTTTTTTTTCCTTTTTTTTCTTCTTTTCCTTTCAAACCAGCTATCTGATTGACTGATGATGGGGTGGAACGGGGGGGTGTAGACTTTTTCGTCCGTGCCGTTTTGGTTTTTTTGGGGGGAGGGGGGATGGCTGGTTGCGCTTGTGATTGTGTGCTTGGGAGGGAAAAGAAGGGTGGATATGATAGGCTGGGTGGGGATGGAGGGGGGGGAACTTTGGTGACTTCGGTACTTGGTTATTGCGTATGATAGTGGGCGTTCACGAGAGTGGATTGTATTGGTTTGGAGGGGTTCTGTGTATGATATGATATGTGGGTGTTGTGTGTCTGTACGTTTGTATGTACGCCTACTCGAATATGTATGAATTATGTTATGTGGGAAGGTACGAGTAGGTATTTTGTGCATGGGTGACGGTATGTGGGTGTGGGTGTGAATGTGTGTGTGATGGATACAAGGAGGCTATGGCGGGGATGGGAAGAAGGAAAGAAAGGTGGAGCGAGCTAGTGGGTGACTGAATGGGTTGAGCCAATGGCAGGAGGAATCATTATGTAGGTTAAACAGGGGTGAAGATCAAAACAAAATAACAAAAAGTATATGGGGGAATGAAGGTGGGGTTGTCAGTACCTGTATTATAGGTATGCTCACCGATGTTCACGAGGATGATTGGAGACGAGGAATGAAAGGAAGGAATGAGGTATGGGACAGGTAGAGTGCCGGTACTGTACAGAGAGTATCATCACAACAAACAAATTGGACAGAAATCCAAGCAAGCAACGAACCAGTGGGGCAAGCCCCATCTCGAGCTTAGCTTCCCTCCTCCTTCCCCTCCTTCCCCTCCACCTTCTCTAAAGAGAGGATAAACTCCCAACATTCTACAGGGACTGCAGACACACTCAACCTCCCCATCTTTAGCAGCGGCAAGGTCAAAAGCTCCTTGCTCGCGTACCTCTTCAGCTCCACCAACCCCACTAGTCTCTCCAGTTTCCGGCGAAATTCTACGTGTACCAGGAACCACTTCGGATTATCTCTCGAAGATTTCGGATCGTAATAGGGTTCTTCAGGGTCAAATGCAGTTTCTGCTAAATAAATTAGAATATGTACGCATGGCGGGAAAGGGGGGCAGAAAGAATTGAAGGGAATGTATCGTACGAGATTCGGACGGCGACGTAGTATGAATAATGGGCAAGGAAGAAAAGGGATTGGAATCGGGGGCTGTGGTTGGTTGGGTTGGTTAGGGGGAGAGAGGGGGGGGGGATAGATGGATGGGAGAGGTCTGACGGGAGAGGGGGGGGTTGGTGGAGATCACGTTTGCGGGGAAATTTGATAAGGGGAGGGGGCTCTCAGGGAAGTTGCAGGTTGTGTAGCGGGAGTACGGAGTGTTAAGTGGGGAAAAGGAGAGGAGGGAAGGCTTACCGTCTACGGTGGCTTCTCCCACTATCTCCATGATCCCTACTATTCCCGGTTCTTTGCAGTTGCTGTGATAATAAATAATTTTAGCCCCAGAAACTCCGGTTTCCTCCTTGGAAAAAACAAGAATAGATAAATAGTGCTGTACAAGGTGATATTTTTCTTTTTGTTCCTCATTTTTATGATGGCGGGACTTCGGGGGCAGACAAACCTGTGGTAAAAGAATGCTAAATCCCCCCTTTTCATGGATTTCAGGTTGTTACGGGCGCCGTAATTCCTGACTATTTGTCGTATGACACAGTTAATTGACTGGTTAGCAAAAATTCCACAAGGCCCTCTTGCATCCATCCATCCATCCATTATCCCTCCCGTCAAGAGTCAAACGTGGTGACACACCGCCATCCCAGCCCGCAGGCTTCCTACATGCCCTGAGGTCGTCAATGGAAAACTTGACGTCTTTCCCCTTCTCGATTCTGGTCTCTGGCTCAGCTTTCATTAGCCAATAGGAGCGGGAGAGTTGGTCGTTCGCATCACTGATCGCCGAAGCTGTGACGACTGTGGTCTCGGGTCCCTCCCTCGTTTTGGAGACAGGAGTTTCGGGACTTCCTGTTTTCCTCTTCTCGTGATGATAAAGCTTGGACGGGACTAGCGAAGTCGCCGTGTCGGCAATTGTAGCAGCAGGTGCAGGACGCGTGCGGAGCCTGCGTTTTGAGGGCTGCGGCTGCTTCTCCTCTCCTAAACCTTCAGTTGCTTCTCCTTCACGAGAGCGTTTTTTGGGCATCATTGGGCGGATTAGAAGGGCAGCGATCGAATTCGTGCAATGTGGATTCCTACTGGGAATGTTGTGATCCGTTGGTCTGCTTCTGGTTATCCCTTTTAGATAACACGACCGTCTTGGCAAAATAACTGATTTTCTTATTCTCAGTTGGTGCAGACAACCCCGATACAGCATCATTACCACCCCATCCTCCAAGAAAGGGAAAAATAAGCCTTCGTCTAACACAAAATTTTTTTCTAAGAAAGCCAAAAACTAATCGCCCTCCTACCAATTACGCTGCGGTGAGCCTTAGCGTGTGTCAAGATTATTGTTAGAAGAGCTGAAGACTGGGTAGGGGGCTAGATAGGGGAGCAGGAAATAATTATAATTAACAAGGAAACTGCTGGAAAAGGAAGAAAGAGGAAGAAAAAAAAAGAAACACTTGTGGTCGGAAAACCCGAGCGTTGTTGGTTGGTTGTGTGTGGCTGACTGAAGGCTTCTGATTGGAACCCTCAGACGGGTTGCGGGGGGACCCGACAGCGTGGTTCGGGTTGTTGGGCGCAAAGCTTATTCTAACCTCTAATGAGGCTCTGTTTCTATCTTCGGACTTCCCCGTAAGGGAGGCGTGAATGCAAGGCCATTGGCCACACAGCACGTGCCCTGCGGCACCCGCCACCACCACCACCCACGCACCTGCCACTAAAAGCGGGCCGCTGAAAGTTGCCCGTATTACCAACCCGAGTCAGCTTGGAATCGAACGACTTTTTCTGAGAGTCTAGATCCCTCGTCAGTTGTCAGTCTCCCAACCTTTTCAAAAAAGAAAGAGAAAGTTGAAAATATTAAAAATTCTCTGAACGCCACGGCAGGAGTTTATATTGATTCTCAACCTGAGGAAGGCGAGGTTCATAAGTGGGTTGTGAGAGATTGCCTTCGAGAAGAAGTAAAAATTCCGAGAAACTCCAGCACTGATGACGACCTCCTTGAAGTCGGCAATGCTGTTCTCCAACGAGGAGCCTTTTTGGGCGATAACAACTCGATTCTCTATCCGCATATACCGTGCAGTACGGTACTCGAGTACCGTACGGTAGTGGGCAGGTGCTTTCAGGGATTTTTCACCTTTGAGCTCTGACCTCCCGATATTTTTATTTATTGACGGCGAGGCTAATTTTAGGCTTTAGCCTCTCGCAGTAAATTTAGTGGTTGCCGTTGAGCGTCCTATTGTACTCGCGACATGGGTAGAGTACCGGTATTGGAACAAACGGGGGGGCCAATGTCTGTGCGAGGAAGAAAAAAAACACCGGTTATTTTCCTTCTTGGGTATCTTGGGATCTGGATGAAGGAAATTTAGCATTGGCCATCTTGACCCCAGCTTGTTCCAATACTTTACCCCTGTCGCGAGTATGTTCTTGGCCTTGTGCGATGTAACATAACCTTTTGGGAATATTGCCGATCGATGCGCCCGTTATCCACGAGTGATAAAAAGTGATTGGACCGTAAAGTAACTTACCCGGAGAAATTTAAAAATAATCGGGTCAAGTGCTGTGTCGTTAGAGTTGAATCCTCTAGTAGGGTTTCTTATTAATTTTAATCCTCATGCCCTCGGAGGGGCTGAACGGCTCGCCTCCGGCTGTGTTTTTCCGGAGTAGGGAATTATCAACTACTGTACATAACGCATTGTCCGCTTATTTGAGCCAAGGCAGTGCCGGTACCCTGCGGAAGTTGCCTCTGATCTACCCCATCGAGGGTGCTGCGAGATGCGTTGTGTGGTCTCGTTGGGGCTGTCGTTTCGGTGAGAAGGTGATACAGTGTCGGCTTGTCGGGGAGCCTTCTCTCCGATCGGCATGTGAGGGGGGAAGCACAGCGGTATTCCGGAGTCATACCACAACTGTCGTATTCAATTCCCCGACTTGGATGGGTTAATAAAGCCGGCCACCACTGTGGCAAATATACAATATGTGAGATACGGTGCAGGCACCTGCGCCCCTTTTCGCGGCCATCCCATTGATACAGAGATGCTTGCCATGTATTCGTAAGATGTCAAGTATTAAGGACCTTTCACAATGCCAAATTTACAGCGCAGTTAGGATACGAGTAATGAGGGATACTACCGTAGAGAATAAAATCGTGCAATATGAATGAAACCCTCCAGGTCACTGGCCCGCCCACCTACCCATATAATTTGGGATGGAGCTAGAGCAACCAAATAAAGTGTGGCTTAATAGGCGAGTGAAAGTAAACCCCTTCAGGAAACTCTTTCCCGGGGAGATGTGCTCGTAAAAGGTTTTAGGAGAAACAGCGCTCTGGGGCAAGCCATCGTCAAGATCTGACCCCGGGGGACTCACTTGCAAACTCTGGTACTCGTTCCGGGGAAGAGGTATTCGATAACAGGGGTTCATAAAATATGTGGCAAAGGATCCGTGCGTATCTGAGCGTCCAGACAAATTCACAACCCCTGATATCCAACTCTCCTTGCCTGGGACGAGTGGTCAGGTGTGAATATGGGGGGGATCGAACACTCAAGGATTAGGAAGCATCAAGGTTTCTTACTTGTCTCAGGGATATGAATACTGAATTCATTCCCCCACTTCCGATGAGAATAGTGAGGGTCAAACCTCCTCAACCCCTGAGTGTCCAATCACCCATACCCGGGCGAGCGCCAGATGCACCCTCGCCAGCTGTCACAACCACTAGTAGATCGCCCGGTGATCCAAGCACATCTGACGAAGGTACTCGAGTAAGTAAACCCGCCAACCATTAGCCCCCCGCCAAAAATAAATAAAGTCACTCAAGCAGACACTGTCGAATCCCAAATAATTGGACCGTGTGAGAGGTAGGCCAAAATTCCCATCTCTACAAAAGGGGCGGCGAAAACACAGTAGAAAGTTAGTCATTCACCCCTTCTGAAAGGGATGAAAAAGCAGGAAAGTACGGTAATAATAATAATACTAGACCTCACTCGTAGAGGCAATCCGAACTACGAGATACACGGTCCAACTGCCGGTATTTGATGTCTTTTAAGATGACTCGAGTAACTTAGACTGCTGGGGGAAGAAAAAGAAAGAAAAAAAGAGGACACAGCACCTTGCGACGCAAGACATCATCAGCTCCTACCGGTACCCTAATCCTGTACTAGTACACTACCGTACCTCAGCAGCAGCTCTTGAAGGTGCGCACAAGAGACATTGAGAAAGGACCCTAAATGTGGGGCAAATACATCTCCGAACTAACCAGATTGCTGAGATCCGGCCCCGGACGCGAGACAGCAGGCTCCCTGCTATCTCCGCCAGCTCTGTAAGCTCAGGATTTAGAGATAACGGCTGCTGGGAAGAGAGGAATAGCGGTTTCTAACCGGTATTCGCAATTCCATTTAACCCGTCAAACTAACCTATCGTGGTCTAACTGGGCGATGAAATAGGGTCGATGATCTGATATCATAGTATTTTTATTTTTATTTTTATTGGTTAAATCTGTGGCATGATTTTAGGTATTACCGTATCATGCATGAGGGTACAACCATTGCATGCGAGAAATATCCCATGGCAAATAAACGCTCCCATCAAAAATTCAAATGAAAGAAATAAACATAACAACTATTTATACCAAAATGCAAACATCGAAATGGGGAACGCATCTTCTAAGAGAATTCTTTGGAAAATCGTGCTTTGTACTGGGATGGTGGTTGCACCTGTTTCCCTCGATGAATGGAATACCACCCACCTTCAGTGGAAAGTTCATCTAATATAAGGAAACAAACGAAATCAAAACTCCTCCTGGGCCCATCCATACTTTTTCCCACTTCAAACCGAAGACATTGGTGAAATACCGGTATGAAAGGAGGATTCTGGGTGATCAGCCCTCGCCGAAGCGGGGGCTAGGCATGCGGCTAGATGATTTGATAGTACCGGTAGATTCTAAGGCTTCTTATTTTTTTTCTTTTTCTCCAGTAGACGATAGGCCTACCGGTATTGTACAGGGTCGGATCCGAGGGAGCTTTTGAGGGGATTTGTAGACAACGCGGACAAATCGGTACGAGCTTGGCGACAAGAAAGGAATGGACACCCCGAGAACATTGAAACTACGGTACAGCACGATACCTCTTCTCATACCATGTCGTACTCCCATTGCGCTTCCAGGGTTCTTAGATCTTACTCGAGTACGGTACGGAGGTACAGCGTGTAAGTTTTGTAGGTTCCACAAACGAGGACTGCTACCCTCACCCCTCGTGTAACCTACAAAACTTATACGCTGTACCTCCGTATGTTGTTGGTGATCATCAGCAAAAGCCAGTTTAAGCAAGTTGCACAACTTACCGGTACAGCATTAGCGGGAGAAAGAAAATGTGGCGCTTGTGGCGGTTAACCAAATTCACTCGTAGCCCGAACGACCTCCACCTGGACGACTAAACCCAAATAAGAAACTTTCAAGTGGTTTACTCGGACGAACCGTGACTAACTGGGCTGTCTGACCACCGCTCGTTCCTCATACGCCCACCAATCAGCATCTGTCCGGGTGGCCTGGGAGGTCGTCTCTCCGTAAATGTTGGGTTGGGACGAAGAACGGCCGAGCGAACCAGGGGAGCGAGAAGACCCTCTGATCGTCACATTCCCATCAAAGACTGATGGAGGGGGTCAATTGGGCGGGAGACACTCCGGAGCGCATTTCTGACCCCGATGAAGAGATGCCGTATCATGGACCATGGATTGTCTGAAGAGCAGTCGCCCGTTCCAGCGAGAGAGACGATGCCTGAGGAAGTAACTCAAGCGCGGGTAGCTCCATCGAGTAATTTGTCTGTGCGTCTCCGAACCGAACGGTGCTGGAACATGCTATACTACACTACTAGTACTGTACTCGGTATTGGGCCCGCTAGTGGTGGTGGAATTCTGGATTTTCAGTCATTTGCCCGTTTACCTGTTTGCCAATTCCACGCGAGTAAATATTATAATTAAAATCCATTGCACAAACTAAAATTGGCACGGCAGGTATTGTTTGTTAGCTGGATGGTTTTACTTGTTGTATGTGATCAGAGGGTTGAGAGAGAAGGGAGTTCAAATTGGAATGTATAATTTCCTGCGGGTACGATACTATACCAAGCAGCTCTCAAATATGTTCAACAAGAGATGAAATGTATTATGAATCATCCAGAAAGACCGAGCCAGGCAACGAGTATCCGAAGACACAGGTCCGAAGATTAGATTAATAAGCTTAGATAATCAATAAATCCCGAAGAGGAGAAATTTTATAAAGAAAAAAAAGCATCCGAAAATTTCGGAAGGAAAGCATGGCCGTTTCAAGGGCATTTTAGGGATACCGGTACTTTGAAGAGATTTCAGGGATATTGGTCCTTCCCTCAAGGTGGCGTTCGCCTTCCCCCCCTGTGTTCAGACATCAAACTCCTTGCTGGGGGCGAGGATATCGTATCATGCCGGTGGCGTATTATACCATATCTTTATTAGATGCCGGTATGCTGTCTCCCTCCCTCCCGCACACGTCTGCCCGAGTGCCACGGCATGATACTCCACAAAAGAAGAAAAAATAAAATAAAATATGACAATACCGTACTGTAACAAAGAATGAGGGAAAAAAGAAAAAGGAATATACACCCGGGGCCCAAGACCTCATCCATCCCTGGCGCAATAACCGAAAAACTCGCTCATCGGGTATGATACTCGTACAGGCACTGGAGTACAACGTTTATGTTAGGAGGGCGCAGTGTAACGGTACCATCCCCCCGCCACCAAGCAATTCCAGGTTTCTCGCAAAAGGCGAGTTAGAGGGAACGGGTGGGGGCCCAGTGAATAAGTACGAGTACCGTATTATCTCGTCAAATTGGGTATCTTTGGACAGGGATGATATCTCCGGTGGCGGTCTTGGCTGGCCCGTGCACGAGTGATCCTGGATGACTCACCCAAAAAAAAGCAATGTCAATATAAAATTGAACGATAAAGTTCAGGACTCATGAGAAGACTCGTATCCGGTGAGCGAGTGCTGGAGTCATGAAGAGTCAAAGGTATTCTGAACCGTATAATGAGTTAGAACTGTGAAAAATATCAGAATATGAGAGGCCCAAGAGTAGAATGAGAGAATAGAAATACCGGTAGAGAGAGAGAGAGAGAGAGAGAGAGAGAGAGAGAGAGATAACTAGTATCTTGTTTGACCTTGAGGTACAGTGGTATTCCTCCCAATAGCGATCGGTAAGTCGATACAGATGTCAGCTACCACGGTTCAAAAAACAGCGAAGAAGTCCCAGCGCGGCTAAAAGCGAAATCGATCTCTCAACGCTCCCTTGGGAGAATAGATATAAACCCAATTGTGAGTCCCCAGATATGCTGGAGCCATAGCCAGCAGATCCGAGTTCTAGTCTTTCTTGCCTACCACAAGATTCCTACCGGGGATATCGTGTATCCATACGGACCCCCAACCCAGCATGAAGCTTGCAAAGTCTTTTGAGTACTCCAGCAAACCATTAGCCGTTGGGTAAGAAAGCAGGAGGCAATAGAGGCTAGAGGCCTTCGGGAATGGGAAGAAAGAGTGTGCTGTAAGGGAAGTGGATGTGGTGCGTTGGCCGGAGCTTGAATCTCGCCTATATCAGCTCTTTCTTGAGTGGAGGGAGCGGGGTCAGACTATCCGGCGGAGTTGGTTTCGAAATAACTCCCTCTATTAATTTCGAAAAATATACCTTGCCATAGACGCAGGAGAGCCGCTGGGTGAAACTGGGGGTTTAGAAAAGGAGGTGCATTGGAATACTTCGGAAGTCTTTCGGCTCAGTCAGGGATGGTTTTGGGGAATTTTATCTCGGTACAGAATAAGCCTTCGCTGTATAACGAAAAAGGCTCAGGGTGTGCCGGTGGAGTATAAAAACCTTATCCTATCTTGGCTAAGATTTAATTGACGAAATTCGCAGCCAGACCGCAGTACTATCCCCTTATATTAGTCAATAGTCATGAATCCATCCTACTCCCGCAGTGAGCAGATTCGAACTCAGCAATATTTGCAACTTAGATGAGACCCTTATCCCTTTTGAATACCTGGATGGCCGCACATATCAGCCTACTGACTCAAAGACTGTATGGGCAAAGTCTACCAGATCTGGCTGGGATGAGCGGCAAGCTAGTCTAGTGCTCTGCGTATTCACTGATGGGGTTCCTCGAATACCACTCATGGTCATATTTCATGGGACTGGAAGCCGGCTCGGTAATGAGTTGCAGCACTATGACCCTAGGGTTTTAGTTTGATTTAATGCCTGTGCCTACATGAATGAGGATCTTTTTTTACACTATATTACATATCACCTAGCCCCTGCCCTTGAAGGCGGCCCTAGCCTCTTTGCCCTAGACGTAATGGGCTCACACAAAACTCCTTCAGTTCTGGCTGCACTTCGTGAGAATCAGATAATTCGATTGCTAATTCCAGGAGGTTGTATTAATCTGGTCCAACCTCTTGATATATCGATTAATAAGCCACTAAAAGAAATAATATGAGAGGTAACTGATCAACCTATTCTCGACCGCGAGGAGGCGGAACAGAGTGAAAAGTGGACTGTGAGACAGCGGCGTATCGTTACTACGTGGTAAGCAGGAGATGCATTCTACAAATTCCATACTGAAAGGTCTGAAATCATTTCCCAGGACTTCCACAAAGTGAGATTGTCACTACCTCTGAATGGTTCCTGCTATCACGAGAGGATATTAAAGGCTTGTCGGGGCTAGAAATCGGAGATTGGCATGAGATGGAGGATGTGGATATCTTAGCTGATATTGAGCCAAATCATGATAACCATGAGGCAATAGAATTTCTGGCCGACAGAGAAAATGCAGCTAGTTAGAAATTTCTTTCATTTTATGGTATCTTGTAGTGTATAGTAGAAACTAAACTTATCAAGACGTTCTCAGCCTGTTCCGGATCACCCATGCATGGGCCAGCCAAGACGGCTACCAGAGATATCATCCCTGTCCAAAGATACCCAATTTAATGAGATAATACGGTACTAGTACAGTACAGTACCCCGAGACAGAATAACAAGTTCTATCTCAACCATTTGCCTGACCATCTTTCGCCTTCCTATTTAGAAAGGTGAGAAGTGGAGTCAATACCATGAACATATACATCTCATGATCCTACCTAGCCACTGAACTTGGAGCTTCATAAGTGTACTGGAATGAGTTCCTCTGAGATAAGGACACTATGGCTGGCATTCTACTGCTGACTGATTAACCTCCCTTCCTTGGTGGCACTCTTGCCCACATAGCCATGTGACGGCAACAGCCTCTGCCACAGCCAGTCATTCTCCACTGGCTGGTCGAACTTTATCTACTACGCAGCTGGACCTTTCAGCAAAATGCAGCTGGTATTGCACTGCCTCCAGTCACGGACGGTTTGGCCTTCTGGGCTTTAGGGGAAATGGGGGAACAGCATACCGAGACTGCCATCCTCTTAAATGCAAAGAAAGGAAGCTTGGCCCTTCAACAAGCTCTATGGGTTATTTGTTGAACTCTCTACTCACATCGAAGCTAGGTTAGAGAACAATGTGATTCATTGTTTTTAAAAGAGGTTTCTTTTATTTGCATTTCCTTTGTTTAAAGATAGTTTTCAGGAGGGTGGCCTACTAGACTTGTCAATTTATAAAGTATCCGGATAGAGAGAAAACTGCTTAGTGCCAAGAGAGATTTATTACCCAGTATAGTAAACACAATTTATGGTCACCAGGGAGCCCCTTATGCGGGGTAGAACACTCTGAGATACAGTATAACAAACTGGCTTGGCGCTACAAGACTTTCTCTATATTCAAATTCTTTATCAATTGGCAAGTTTGAAAGCCTTGGCCTGAGTGTGGGATACATTCTTTTGGTAAAAGCACGGGATGGGTTTCCCTGTTGCCTTCCGTTCTTTTTGTCTAGTGCTAGTACTAATTGCTTTTTTTTGGATGTGGAGTAGTGTTGAGTGGGACACATGTGGGTAGCTTAGTTTTCCCTAGGCTTACAGTGGAGGTTTCTGACACCATAACTGAGGTAGCATGTGAGGTCTGTACCTTAAACAGATAAATTCTATAATTTAACAAAAAGAAAACCCCCTCCTAGTACTGCAAGGCAAGTGTACCATTTGTGCCATTAGATTTAAGAATAAGGGAAATTAGATGGAGATAATCTGTGGCTTTGAGACTTAAGCTAAATTGGGGCTCATGCTAAATAGCATTACAGGAATGCACAGTATAAAAAAAGAGAATGAAAAAAACGTTCTCAGATCCTACTTCATAAGGCAACCTGTCTAGCTTCTGCCAACTCCTTTGTTTTACTTGAAAACACTCTGACCGATTTCCTTCCTGTTCCCTGGCCAAACAACTTTCACTTTACCAGCCACAATTCTTCTAAGTCTTTTTTGCCCACCGCACCTCTTTCTCCTCACTACCCACCTTTTTTTCTTCTTTCCTGACGAAACTTCTTGGCCTTCCTCCCAACCAGCCACTATTCTTCCTCTTTCCAGGAAATACATTATTCTCTCCACCAGCCACCTTTTTCTTCTTTGCCGACAGAATTCCTTTGCCTTACTTCTCACCAGCCACTGTTCTTCCTCTTCTTCCAGGGACATACATCTTCCTTCCTGATAGTGTAACACCCTGCGATAGGTAGCTACAATCACTATCACCTTAGCCCAAATGGTATACCAAGTGGTAACCAGAGGTGGTATGGTCTCGTATACTTAGTATACAAATAGTTGAGTGGCCTTGAGGTACTCTACAAGGCAGGGTAACCTTGCGGAAATAAGTTCGCATAAAGTAAAGGAATTTATGGGAACGTTACACAGACCTCGGAGATAACATTAGGTGTTAACAGGAGGACTTCTGAAGCGGTTAAAGGCATAAGAGGGCAAAGTTACCCTACCTTGGGAATTTGACCCTAATGCCCATGGACTCCAGTTACCCTACTGAGGAGTCCAAGTTACCCTACCTTCACCAGCAAAGTCATCCTAGAACTTAGAGGTCGATTGCCTCACATTCTATGGGCTCTTAGATATTCTTGGGTGTACACGCATCTGTGCGGGAAGGCCCCATGCCTGTGTAAGGATGGTCCGAACATACTATTGAACTTGGGCGGGTTTAGCTAACACCCCCCTCTGGCCCCAGCGTTGGGACGGCGCGTCATAGGCAGACGGCTGTGTAGTTGCTCGTTTGCTAGTTAAAAGAGGTCAATGGAGCAGCTGCTGTAACATCCTATAAGTTGTTGGTGTCCGTCCGACTGAATGTCGTTCGCAGGATATATAAGGGGAGTATGGGTAACCGCCAAAATGGGGGTCACACTTAAATGGTCCCTCGGGCACCTAGGAGTCTATTCTAACCTACGGGTAGTAGGGTAGTCTTCCTAGTGGTACTCAGGTAGTCTCCGAAGGCCAGGGTGCTTTCGTGACAAATACCTCAGTAACCAGCCCGGACCTTCTCCCCTTGATTTGTAGCATTACTATGGGTTGCTATTGGACTCTAGAGGTATGAGTCTTATCATGGTAGAGTATGTCCCGAGAGGCTGGCTATGGGTAGCGCCCACTTTGCCAACCGTGGGCTACATCCCACCGGGGGAGCTTGCAAGTCAATATATCACATTAGATGGTCAAGTAGATTAAATGATGGACTGCATAGCTTTATAGACGAAACTACCACTGGGCCAGTGAGTCCACCACCTAGGTATTGATTCCGGTTGTTGTCATAACAGTTAGCCACTGGTATGACTTCGATAGGAAGAGTTTTTCCACCTGCGGTTGTAATGGAGATGCATTGCAGAAACTCGTATCCTATTAACGGAGTTAAGTGTACCCGAGTTGGTCCGACACTTCTGACAGGGTAAATCCTGCTGGAGGGTAGAACTCGGACAAGCCCTGAGCAGGACAGGGTACTCGCACAAGGTCGGAGTATTGGTGAATGTCAAAGGCTTAAATCTGATATCTACTTAAGTTTAAGCGTTTGGCATTCTACTTCGACAACCAACTTTTCCTTGAGAGAACTAATTGAGTAAAGCTTCGAGCTTAACGATATTAAGTTTAACCGTTTTATTCTTCGTGAATTATTTACTCTATCTTTATCTTCTACTTTGAGTTTTGGTGGAGTCGCAACCTTAGAGTTCACCTCTCTATAGGGTGCCCCCGTTACAGATAGGCTTACCGGAAGGTTCAGCCTTCTATCAGTGAATAAAGACCTATAGTTACCCTACCTTAGGATTCTGAGTTCAAAAAGACAAGCCAACACCGCCCTCCTGCACCAGCGTTGAAACAGCGCTACAACGGCAGACATCGCCGTAGTTGAGTCCCCTCACCAAAGACATGGTCATTGGAACTATCCTTGTCACCCAGTATATGTCGCGGCCATCTGTCTGACCGGATCCTGTTCGCAGGATATATGAGGGAGGACCTTTGGTGAGCTTATGCAAGTAGTTCAAGCCAAATCGGTCAATGCCGTATAAGGTTACCCAGCACTAAAGAGGAGAGTTGCAAAGGTGGTCACTAAGTAACAGGACATTTTACGGACAATGGTTAAGTAACAAATTCTATACTCCACTCACCTGCGATCAAAATCGCAGAAGTGCATGGTGTTGTTGGATGTGCTAGTTTGAGAAATCAAGCATACACGCACTCACATACGTTACTAGTATTCTGCGGATACTGACGGAACCATAACATAACGATATGACTATGGACAGATAAAGCCATTTGTACGATTATCAGGACAAGTCTATCTTATGCCTCGCAGCTGTCGAGTGCAGGATTCATCTGCAATGCTGAGAAGTTAGATAACAAAGCTGGCCTCTTTGGTGGTTCGATCATGAAAACCATTCTGCATATGCAATGGTAAGCAAGATTCTATGCCGACGAAGATGGATCGTGACCAATGGACTGATGTGTTGGAGGACCTTCAGGAAAACTCATAGTGTTGCGATTCGGAAGTCAAGTGAGATAACAGAATTGTCATGCTCAAAAAGTGTTTGCACTTTTAGAAGAAGCTAGAGTTTGTTAGCAGGTACTTAGTTAGTATGAGAATTAGATGTAGCCCGCGACCTCTCAGATGCTGCATATAAATATCGAGGTGCCTCGCAAGCTATTTGATCATTATCAAGTAATGGAGAAGAGATCTTATCAATATAAAACATTTACGCTAGAAAATCTTTTATCACTCTACCTACCTGTACACTAGTCATTGAGCCTTCCTAGACAATCGCCGTCTACAATAAAGATTATTGGCCTGAGGTATCTTGCAAGTCTTTGAGATAGGCTCCTGCCTAACACTCCCTGCCAGCAACTTCTCTTTTTTTCTTCTTCTTCAACAGAACTCCATCGCCTTCCTACGCACTAGTCACTGTACTTCCACTCCCATAGCGGCACTTTTTCTTCCTCTTCCCCCGTGGCACTTCTTCCTCCTTGCTTGCAGGGCCTTTTTCCATTTCTGGGTTCCTCTACTTTCTCTTTCCTGGCTTCTCTCTGGGCTCTATAGCTTGAACACCCTCTTGGGTATCTGCTCTCACTTTGGCTTGTACTTTCTGGGCTCTTCAGGTTTGTACTTAGGGATACCTAAAGTCAGACATATACCATATACAGTAATTGGGGTTTTCTCTCTTACAAATCTGTTATGTTGCTGTTTTTGTTAGTGAGAAAGAAGTCCAATGCATTTCTAGAATAGGAAATAAACCTCGACATTTCATGGCTTGATGGCAGACTTCCTCTTGTACCCTGATGTGTAACGACCCTACGATAGGTTGCTACAATAACTACCACCTTAGCCCAAATGGTAAACGGAGTGGTAACCAGAGGTGGTATGGTCTTGTATACAAATGGCTGGTTAACCTAGGGCAAAGTCTAGGGAATGGTTGAGTAGCCTTGGGCACTCCATTAGGCAGGGTAACCGTCTGGAAGAACATTCGCTTAAGGTCAAGAGAATTATGGAAATGTTACACAGACCACCAATACGACTTTTGTGGTTGACTGGAGGACTTCCGAAGCAGTTAATGGCATAAGAGGGCAAAGTTACCCTACCTTGGGAATTTGGTCATTATGCTCATGGACCCCAGTTCCCCTACTGAGGAGTCCAAGTTACCCTACCTTCACCGGCAAAGTAATCCTAGAACTTAGAGGTCGATTGCCTCACATTCTATGGGCTCTTAGATGTTCATGGGCCAACACGCATCTGCGTGAGGAGGCCCCACACCTGAGTAAAGGTGGCGCGAAGATGGTATTGAACTTGGGCGGGTTTTGCTAACACCCCCCTCTGGCTCCAGTGTTGAGACGGCGTGTCATAGGCAGAGGGCTGCGTAGTTGCTCGTTTGCTAGTAAAAAGAGGTCATTGGAGCGGCTGCCGTAACACGGTATACGTCGTCGCCATCCGTCTGACTAAATGTCGTTCGCAGGATATATAACGGGAGTATGGGTAACCGCCAATATGGGGATTGCCAATAAATGATCTCTCCGGCACCTAGGAGCCTATCTTAGCCTGTGGGTAGTAGGGTAGTCTTCCTAGTGGTTCTTGGGTAGTCCCAGGAGGCCAGGCTGCTTTCGGGACAAATACTTTTGTAACTAGCTGGGAGCTTCTCCCCTTGATTTGTAGCATTACTATGGGTTGTCAATGGACTCTAGAGGTATGAGTCTTATCATGGTAGAGTATGTCCTGAGAGGCTGGCTATGGGTAGCGCCCATTTAGCCAACCATCAGCTACATCTTACCGGGGAAGCTTGCATGTCAATTTATCACATTGGATAGTCGTGTAGATTAAATGATGGACTGCATAGCTGGTATAGATGAAACTACCACTGGGCCAGTGAGTCCACCACCTAGGTATTGACTCTGGTTGTTGTCATAACAGTTAGCTATTGATATGACTTCGATCAGGGAGTTATTTCCACTTGCCGTTGTATTGGAGATGCATTGCAGACACTCATATCCTATTGACGGAGTTAAGTGTACCCGAGTTGGTCCGACACCTCCGGAAGGATAATTCCTGATGGAAGGTAGAACTTGGACAAGCCCTGACTAGGACAGGGTACTCGCACAAGGTCGGAGTAGTGGTGAATGTTAAAGGTTTAAATTTGATATCTACTTAAGTTTAAGCATTAGGCATTCTACTTCGACAACCAACTTTTCCTTGAGAGAACTAAATTGAGTGAAGCTTCGAGCTTAACTATATTAAGTGTTACCATTTGATTCTTTTGAATTATTTACCTCATCTTTTTCTTCTACTTTGAGTGTTTGGTGAGGTCGCAACCATAGAGTTCACCTCTCTATAGGGTGCCCCCGTTACATGGTGCTGACTCTCGAATGCCCCGTTTATGCTCTCTTACCTCCTCCTCTATTCACTTACACTCACTGTCGTGTCTCTGCTCCCTCTTGAGTATTATTCTTCTTCTCCTTAGTCTCCTCATTTTTCTCCAGTGTTTTGACATTTTTGTATTAACCAACTATTAATTCTTTATTTAGATCACAGTTTACTTTCTCCAATTCCAATCACTTGACCGTTCACCATTCTTTCTACCACTGTTGAGCTGAAGTTATCTAAGATATTTGCTTTTACTTTCAGATGGACACTTGAGAGACAGACATGAACTTGTTTGGTAGAAATATTGATGGATACCATCAGGAACAGGAAGCGGCGTGCTGGAACCATAGTTCATGAAGTAGAATGTTTAGAGAGAAATTGTATTAACTGGCTTCCGATACCATCTTCTTCTCATCTTCCTCTAGAACAAGAAGCTTTAGTACCAGTTACTAGTTCGGGTATAACTTATTACAAATCATAGATGGAGTATGTATGGTTGGAAGGGCTGATAGAGGAAGAACCTATTGATTGGGAGTTTAAAGTATTTCCTTTTATATCCCGCCATGAACAAGGTTACAAAAATAATCTCAACAGTACACTTCCTACTTTTGGGGAGTTTATTGTTGAGGAATTCCATCTACAGGATGTGGTAGACACAGCAGTTAAAGCTCAGTCTCTGGAAGCAAGGATTAAGAATTTCGAAGATGAAAATGAAAGTACCTGAAGGAAGTTTTCTGGACAAAACTGTATAATCAGGGATGGGTCTCATAAAAGGTAACTTGCTTATTCAAACTAATACTTGGTTTGTTTTAATACTAATTGTATTGATGGAAACTGATAGAGAAATACTGGCTATTAAGGTAGTAACTAGTGGCTCTCCAGGTTATAAGAAGCCAGTAATTCCGTCAGCCCTACAAGCTAGCCTCGAGCATAGTCTTTATCAGTATCTCGCATTGAATCCAGTCTGTAAAGACGATTCTAATCGGCATAAGAGTTATCAACAAACTAAATCTTCTGAGAATCCTTCTTCTCAAGTTCGTCCTGGCTGTACATCTAATCCACCTTCCAAGAATTCTTGAACAAGTCATAACATTCATGCCGACACTACTACCCAATCCATGCCAAAATCACTAATATCAAGTTGTCGCATGGGCCTGCAGATGTATGGAGTGCTGCACGTGATAGGACCAATGCTCTTTATCAAGTTCTCTCTGTAATTAAACCACTTTCTATTTTACAAGATGGGGTTCCTGAAGTTGTCACTCCGGAGAGTTCCCACCTTTACAACAAAGCCTTTAAAGGTTTTGCCAAAGAATGATGCAAACAAAGGACAAAAGGATTGTTTTGGAATCTGGACCTCCCTGGGAATTGTACTAGATACATTTACAGATGTTCATTCGGATTTAAAGGATGTTTGTAAAGGGTTTTGGGCTATTGTACCATTGGGAAGGTTTGAAGGTGGTTACTTTAATCGTCCAAGTTTGTGAATCTCAATTCCTGTTGTAGCAGGTATGTTAAATTCATTTCTTCTGTTTACAATATATTTTATTCTATATTTCTGATACTAATTGTATTTCTATATATAGTAGAAGTTCTCTTTCTAAAATCTCACCTTATCCTACATTATGTTGGGCATTAGACAGGACATAAATTTAGTCTGGTTTATTATACACACAAGGTTGTCTTTGATTTTGTTGAGGAAAAAAAAGGAAGGTGTACTGATTATTCCGCTTGAGGAAATGCTAGTATGGTATTGAAAAAGATTGAAATGATTGATTTATGTAAAAGTAATTTCTTTTTGTTCTATTATTAGTAGAATAATAAAATACTTTCTCAACAATTATCAATTTTTAGAAACTTTAAAGGCTAATATTAGATTGTACCTTGACACTACTGTTAGACCCAATTAGCGATTTTATAAATATAGAATAATTTCTAAATATATATATCACTTGATTTTTGATTCAAATATCTTAATATAAAATATTCTTATAAAAGACTTGTGTAAGATCATTTTATATTTCATAGTATACTCTTTTGAAAATCAGCAACACTCTCAATATGCCAACTCTTTACAATTGGGATGCCTATAAGGATTTGATGTATCAACGATATATTACAGAAGGAGGGTTACTTGAAGAAACACAAGAGATAATATCTCAAGATTTTATTTTTAAATCAGGGTAAGTATAATTATTTAAGAGATTAATGGATTATACTAAAAATCTAATATAATAGGATTAAACCATATCGTATGAAGCTGAAGGAGTGGAATTTTGTTAAACAAAAGTGACCATTTGAGGAGTCTTTCTTAGTCAACTAAGTTAAAGAGCTATGGTTACAGAACCTTTCTGCTATTGCCATGATACACGCATTAAAATGACAGGGATATGATCTATTACTTTTGCAACTTGGAAAACTCCGCTTGCATCCAAGTGTACACATTTTATTTCAGAATCGAATGAATCTTACAAAGAAAGAGGTTTCAATAGTTGCCGATCAAACTATCCCAAAGGCCTTACTGTCCAGATAGTCATTAAGATGAGGCACTGGCGCTTACACAATTGCTAATATACGAATGCAAGGTGTTCTTGTATCTGAGTAAGTTGATATTAATTTTTTAGAATTATATATTCCTATTTACTAAAATTGAAACTAATCTAAAGAATAATTATAGAAGTGTATGAAGAGAGGAAGTAAAGCGACCAGAGACTATAGGGGTAGAGGTAAGAACTATGGGTCAAATGTGGAAGGGAGGAGAGTTTATGGTAAAAGGACTCAATCGTGTGTAGTCTATGGATGGACATGATAAGCTATCATGTTTTGGCTTTCAAATATATACTAAGATATCGATACATATTCACAGTATATTGTTTGGTGCAATATCGGCCACTCAAACCGAACTGCTATTTCAGTCAATAAGCAGCATCTTGTCATAGTTAGTTCTACATATATCATCCCAAAACTGAATCAGTCAGACAAAGGAGGAGAAACTACACTATTCTGTAATTCTCATTTGGCTCTTTGACGGGCTGCCAATAGTCAGCTTCCATTAGCTCAAGCATACTCCTATGGAATATTAACAAAAAACTAGTGGATTGAATTATAGTAGAACCTGCTCGCAAATGCACAAACCAACACCTGGTGTAATCTCTTTACCGATTTGGAACAACAAAGTTACTTTGATAGAGGGAGTATTGATGTTATCTGCATGCAATATATTTACATGAAGATGATTTGGATACATGTACAAACATTTGTCCAAGTTCATAATACTCATCGGATACAATAACAATGAAACCGTGAACATTCCTCACCTATATCTCTCTTAGACAAGCAGTTTCCCAATATGTTGAACAAGGTGGAGCCAATATTGTTGTTCTTAAACCACCTATTAAAGCAGAAGAATGGATTACGGTGCAACAAAGTTATTAGCAAGAAGCTGGAGGACCACCTAACAAGTTTAGATTGAACTTGACTGTTAGGCGGGAGCCTATCTCAAAGTTTTGCGAGATAACTCAGGCCGATAATCTTAATCGTAGACGGAGATTGTCTAGGAAGGCTCAATGATTCAAAGTAGAGGTAGGTAAAGCGATAAAGATTTTTCTAGCGTAAAAACTTATATTGATAAGATCTCTTCTCCGTTGCTTGATGATGTTCAAATA